>Ga0209417_1000501_pt1 | contig 91325 bp, 98 predicted proteins | sample RifGroF2_FD_184002 | JGI IMG/M metagenome (GOLD analysis project Ga0209417, IMG submission 184002) | Groundwater microbial communities from Rifle, Colorado, USA - Groundwater F2 (SPAdes) (version 2) | ecosystem: Environmental > Aquatic > Deep subsurface > Groundwater | place: Rifle, Colorado... | reverse complement strand
AAATTTCCGTCATGGATAGACGGAAAAATCAATGAATACAAAAAATGGTTCAATGACGAAAGATTTCACAGAGGAATCGGAACAACACCAACAAAACTATACAGCCAGTTAGAAACTTGACTTAACAGGAAGAAAAAAATCAAATATGATTCCTTGCATTAGTTATTCCAGTTGCAATCACTCCACCTGCTAATGCGGTCACTAATTGAAGGATCCCCATTGCTGTGAGAAACATTGCTGGAATGATTCCTAATGAAACAAGAAGCAATGCAGATAAGAATAGGAAAGTTACTTTTAATCCTGATGCTCCAATAATACTGAATAATTTATTCATCTTAATGAATTGCAGATGCTTGAATGCATAAACATAGATAGCATTTCCGATCCAGATAAATGGGATCAAATACAGAAGAAACATTGTATAACTTCCAAAGATCAATCCAGCTGTCAATACTCCGATGCTTGGCAATAAGATTACTGGTAATAGTTTATATCCTTTAAGATATGTTGCTCCAAGTATCAATGCTGCATTGACTATTATTCCGACAATCCATTGCGGATGACCTAAAACAAATGGAATAAAGAATGATAATAATGAATAGAAGATCATTTGGATGTTTTCTTCTATAATCGTCACATTGAACAATGATTCTCGATATAATTTATTTATATAATTCATTTTTGCACCTTTGTATTGTTATCGCGTTCACATAGATATTGTTCAGATTGTATCTCGAGTTATTTGCAATAGATGTGCTATATCCGAGTTCGCTAAGCGATAACAATATTACTTATACTCTCTCAGATAATACTTCGTATGCAATAATTCATGAGCTTTTTCTGATCCGAACTCTCCTAGATACTCTTCATAGATCTTTAATGCAGTAGGATTCTTATGCGATTTCCTGATCTCTTTTCCTTCGTCTTCTTTGATTAATGCTTCTACTCTTTTCTTTAATGCTTCTTCATTGAATTTTGGCTGTCCTCCACCACCAATACAGCCTCCAAAGCACGCCATGATCTCTATGAATTGATACTTGCTCTCTCCCTTCTTGATCTGTTCCATTAATTTTCTTGCCTCACCCAGAGTATGTACAACACAGATATTTACTTCATTGCCTGCAATCTCAACTGTTGCTTCCTTGCATGTCTCCATTCCTCTTATTTTAGTATACTCAACATTCTTAAAATCTTTATGTCCAAGAAAATCTGCAACAGTCCTTAATGCAGCTTCCATCACCCCTCCTGTATGTCCGAAGATAGCTCCTGCTCCTGTGCTTTCACCTAATGGATTATCAAAATCCTCATCCTCAAGATTCACAAAATCAATACCCATCTGATTAATAAGTTTAGATAATTCAACTGTTGTCAATACATAATCTGCTTCTCCTGAAAATTCTGGTCTTAATATCTCGAATTTCTTTGCTGTGCAAGGCATTATATCAACAAGAATAATATCCTTTGATTCAATCTTCAGTTTCTTTGCATAATAAGTTTTTATCAATGAAGCCAATATTGCTTGAGGACTGCGGCATGTTGACATATGATTTAGTTCATCAAAATAAAATTGTTCTCCAAACTTAATCCATGCAGGACAGCATGTTGTTATCATAGGAAGATTCTTTTTCGATTTCAATCTCTTGACAAATTCTGTTGCTTCTTCAATTATTGTTATATCTGCTCCAAGATCAGTGTCAAATACCCTATGAAAACCGATTTTTCTTAATGCACTAACCATTTTTCCTGTAACATTTCTTCCAGGAGGCATATCAAAACATTCTCCTAATGTTGCCCTGATTGAAGGAGCTGTCTGTGCAATCAAGATCTTTCCTTCTGTGTTTAATGCATCTATAACATGTTGTATGTCTGATCTTTCTGTTAATGCTCCTGTTGGGCAGGCAATAACGCATTGGCCGCAGTTAACGCATGAGCTTTCTGCCATTGTATGATTAAAAGAATGCTCAACAACAGTATCAAACCCCCTATGATGCTGCTGTATTGCATGAACTGTCTGTATATCACTGCACATCTTAATGCATTTCCCACATAATATGCATCTATTGTTGTCTCTTCTTATTGATGGGCTTGATTCATCTACTGGAAGCATTTTTCTTGCTCCATTGAATCTTGATTCCTTAACAAGTAAGTCTCCTGAATATTTTTGCAGCTTGCAATTAAGGTTTGCAGGACACGTAGGACAATTAAGATCATGGTTTGCCAATAATAATTCAAGGTTTATCCTTCTATATTCAAATAATTTTGGCGTATGAGTAAATACCTTCATTCCCTCAACAGGCTTTGCATTGCATGAAGTCATTATTTTTCTTTTCCCATTTAATTCAATCTCAATAATGCATAATCTGCAATTAGCTGTCCTCTCTAATCTATCATGCTGGCATAAATGCGGAATATAGATATGATGCTTTCTCGCAATATCCATCAAGTATTCATCACTTTCACACATTATTTCTTGTCCGTTTAATTCAATTTTTACTTTTGTCATTTTATTTATTATTCATATTGTCTATGCCCAGCGAACATTCATAATTACAACCTATACCAATTAACTCGACATACAATCAATACGACATCTATGTGAGCGCATAGGCAATATTATTCTTATTGCCTATGCCTATGAACATATTTCATTACTTTCTCTCTATTGCATCAAATGCGCAAGCCTCATAACATGCTCCGCATCTTATGCATTTATTCTGGTCAATTATATGCCTCTCCTTTAATCTGCCGGATATGCATTGCACAGGGCATACTCTTGCACAATGTCCGCAGCCAACACAATTATTCAGTATTGTATAAGCAAGCAGGTTCTTGCATGAATGGCTAGGACATCTCTTATGATCAACATGCTCTAGGTATTCATCATAAAATTTGTTTAATGTGGACAATATTGGGTTAGAGGAATTCTGTCCTAGCCCACATAACGAATTTTCTTTGACAAACATTGCCAATAATCTTAATAGTTCTAGATCTCTTTTTGTTCCGAGTCCTTTTGTTATTTTATCAAGTATCTCATACATTCTTGTTGTGCCTTCTCTGCATGGAGTGCATTTACCACAACTTTCTGTTTTTGTAAAGGTCATGAAATATTTTGCCATATCAATCATACATGCAGTGTCATCAACAACAACTATTCCTCCACTGCCAAGTATTGCACCAATGCTGCTTAATGAATCATAATCTAATGCAGTGGCTAATTCTTTTTCACTAATGCATCCTCCTGCCGGTCCTCCAACCTGTACTGCTTTGAATTTTTTTCCAGAACTAAAGCCGCCGCCAATATCATAAACAATCTCTTTTAATGTAATTCCCATAGGAACTTCAACAACACCTGTTCTCTGAATTTTTCCAGTCAGGCATATCATCGCTGTTCCTTTGGTTTTTTCTGATCCAATCCTTGCAAATTCTTTTCCAGTCATTCCAAGAATTGAAGTAACTAACGATAATGTACTCACATTATTGATATTAGTCGGAAGATCATCAATGCCCTTTTCTGCAGGATACGGAGGTCTGAATCTTGGATTGCCTCTCTTGCCCATTATTGAAGCAATCAATGCAGTCTCTTCACCGCATACAAATGCTCCTGCACCTTTTTTTATTTCTATATCAAAATCAAAATCCTTAACCCCAAAAATATTCTTTCCGAGAAGATCGTGTTTCTTAGCAATCTCAATAGCTTGTTTTAATGTTGTAATAGCTAATGGATATTCTGCTCGTGTATAGATTATTCCATGATCACTGCCAATGGCATATGCAGCAATTGTCATTCCTTCAATCAATCTAAAAGGATCAGATTCCATGATTGTCCGATTCATGAAAGCTCCAGGGTCGCCTTCATCTCCATTGCATACAAGATATTTTTTTCCTTGCTTTTGCGCAATTATCTCCCATTTTGTTCCAGTCGGGAATCCTGCTCCGCCTCTGCCTCTTAATCCAGAAACCTTTACTTCGTCTATGACATCTTGAGAAGATAATTTCAATGCTCTTGTCAATCCCCCATAACCGCCATTTGCAATATACTGATGCAATGACAATGGATTTATCTTTCCGCAATTGCTCATAAGAATCCTTTTCTGTTTTCTATAATAATCGATTTCCTCTAATGAATGCCCTAATAATAATTCTGAGCAAACAATATTGTTCTTTATTGATTGGACAAGCATTGGCACTTTTTCTTCTGTAACATGTCCATATATTGATAAAAGCCCATCTTTCATTACTGTAACAATTGGCTCTGCATAACACATTCCTGCGCAGCCAACCGGATCAATCATGATATCTAACAAAGATTCCTGCAATTTCTCATAAGTCTTGTCTGCTCCTGCTGATATTCCGCATGTAGCCATGCCTACTGTTATCCTGTCTTCTCTTAATTCATCATATCCTTTCTTTAAATCCACGATTTCAGTTATGTATTTCATTTCATTGAGTCAAGTATTGCATCTATCTTTTTTTCTGTCAATTGCCCATAAACCTTATCATGTATCATCATTGCAGGAGCCTTTGCGCATGCACCAATGCAATTCACAGCTTCAAGGCTGAATCTTCCATCTTGAGTTATCTCTCCTGTCTTTATCTTAAGCTTTTTTTCAACATATTTCAACAATTCCTCAGAATTCTGTACATGGCAGGCAGTTCCTCTGCAGATAGCAATATGATATTTTCCGACAGGCTTTAATCTGAACATATTATAGAATGTTACAACGCCGCTTATATCAACTAATGGAGAATTTATTTTTTTTGCTAGGCTCTCTGCATTCTCTTCTGAGACAAATCCAAAATTTTCCTGGATATCCTGTAATGCAGGTATAATGTCTTTCTTAGAATCATATTTCTTTAAGACTTTATGAATATCTGGTTTTAATGATTCATGATTATTCATGCAACCTCTTTTTGGTATCAAATAGTATATCTCTAATAAGAATATATATTTATAAATGTTTCTCCAAAAAAATAAGAAATCCACGTATATATTATATATCTTGTTTAGCTCCGGATATTACAATTAAGTATTATGTCAAGCAATGCCTGCAGTCTTTAGAAGTGCATCTCTTTATTGGCTTATGTTTCTGCACCCAATCCCTGATGTTATGGATTATGCCAATAAAATCCTCGCCTTTTTTTGTCAGGCAGTATTCTGATTTTATAGGAACTTGCGAACTGTCAACTCTTTTAAGCAGTATTCCTTCATCTGCTAATTCTCTTAATCTTGTTGAAAGTATTTTTGGAGTCAGCTGAGGAAGCTTTGATTTTATCTGATGATATCTCTTCCATTTACTCTCTCCTTTATATAATTCAAGAATTATTGCAATAGTCCATCTCTTGCCTATTAGATTGCTAGCATAATATACAGGACATGATTTATCCATAACGCATGGAAAATCAAATGTATTTATATATCTATTGATTATTAATATACATAGTATAATTTTAATACCACAAACTTTTTATATACATGTCAAGAACTATTGTTCTTGATCATGCTCAGAACGCAAGTTCTGACATATCAAATGGTACAATAATGAAAATAGCATTTTTTGACATTGAAGACTGGGAAGTAGAGCATATAAAGAAAAACATAAAAGGACATGAGTTAAAATTCTTCAAGGAATCAATAAGCAAGAATAACATTTCTTTAATCAAGAATTATGATGCAATAGCATCATTTATTTATGCAAAGTTAGACAAGAAAATCCTTGATAGATTGCCTAAACTGAAATTAATAGCAACAATGTCAACAGGCTATGATCACATTGACTTAAAAGAATGCAATAAAAGAAAGATCATGGTATGCAATGTCCCTTATTATGGCGAAAATACTGTTGCAGAGCATACTTTTGCATTGATTCTTGCATTATCAAGAAAGATTTATCCTTCAATTCAAAGAACTAAAATGGGGCTGTTTGATGTGAACGGATTAAGAGGGTTTGACCTGAAAGACAAGACTATTGGACTGATAGGGACAGGGCATATTTCATTTCATGTTGCGCGTATAGCTAAAGGATTTGAGATGAAGATTATTGGATATGACATTTTCAAAAATAAGGATATGATTAAGCTTGGATTGAAATATGTAAGCTTAAATGAATTATTGAAGAAATCTGATATCATAAGCCTGCATCTTCCTTTAAACAAAAGCACTTTTCATATAATCAATAGTAAAAACATAAAAACTTTGAAGAACAATTCAATAATAATTAATACTGCAAGAGGAGGTTTGATTGAGACCAGTGCATTAGGAAAATCATTAGCCTCAGGAAAATTGCTTGGAGCAGGACTTGATGTGTTGGAAGAAGAGGGCTGCATTAAGCATGAGGATGAGTTATTAAGAAAAAAATTCAGAAAACCATGCAACATAAAGACTTTGCTTGAGAATCATGTTTTGATGAAACTAGATAATGTGATTATTACTCCTCATAATGCATTTAATAGCCAAGAGGCACTGCAGAGAATCATTGATGTGACAATTGAGAATATTAAGGCATTCCATAATGGAAAAACGTTTAATGCAGTAAAACAATAAGATATTTAAATTATGATAAATACAACGTAATATAGGGGGTGTTAAAATGTTTGAAAAATTTGCAAAGAGTTCAGAGAATACACTGTATGTGATATTCAGGGTGGTAGTTGGATTGCTGTTTGCTATGCATGGTCTGTCTAAACTCGGATGGATCGGCGGAAAGGAAGCGATGACAGGACTGTTTTTAGTTGTTGGCATCGGCGAATTGCTTGTAGGCCTAGGAATATTGACTGGATTATTGACAAGAATCTCGGCATTAGGCGGCTTAGTGATTATGATAGGTGCACAGATAATGTCGCATCTTCCAAAAGGCATAAATCCTATGACTAATGGTGGAGAGCTATCATTGCTTTTCTTAGTATCATTCCTTGTGGTATTTGCACTTGGAGCTAAGAAACTGAGTCTTGGAAAAGCTTTATTCGGAAAAGAATTATTATAATTTTTTTTATTTTTTATTTAAGATGAATAATATGAAGTACTTAATAATATATGCTCATCCAGATTCTGAAGGACATTGCTCCACTATTCTCTCTGAGGTCAAGAAACGCTTGGATGAAAAGAAAGATGAGTACGAAGTCATAGACCTGTACAAAATAAAATATGACCCTGTTCTTACAGAGGAAGAATTATATGGGGTGAAGCAGAGGAAATTAACGAACATAAACAAGCAGATGCAGGAAAAGATTTCTAAAGCTGAAAGAATAATACTAATCTATCCAGTATGGTGGAATTCCATGCCGGCAATATTGAAAGGATTCTTTGATAGGGTTTTTACATCAGGATTTGCATTCAGGTACAAGCCAGTGATACCTTCTATGATACGGACAAAATTGTTAATGCGATGGGCATTTGTAACAAAATTTGATTATGGAATTCCAGTACCATTGCTTAGAGGAAAAGAGGCAATCGTATTTCTCACAACAGGAAGCCCGAAAATTGCATTCTTCATTAACGGCAACAGATTCAAGAAAGTCATAAAAAGAGACACATTAGGGTTCTTTGGCATCAAGACAAAGATCTATCATATTGATAATTGCAGAGCATTAAACAAATATCAGATAGCAAAGATAAAAAAGAATGTCAAAAGGGCAATAAATTAATCATATTTATATTCTGAATCAGCCTATACCATTCATGGACTTTGATCTATGGTCTTTTGAGAAGAGAAAAGCATTTCTTAAATCATTGAGACATAGGAATAATGATCAGATCTATCAGGCTTTCAAGAAGGAAGGCATTGAGATCCATAAATCTGGCAATGATGATGACTTCTATGCAATAACCCCGAATGGAAAATATTATTATTTTGCTGTCAAGTCAGAGAAGGCAAAGAGGACAGAAGCACAGAACAAAGCCAAAGAAAAATATAGGGATAGATATGTGCTGGTTGTGAGAGATTAAATCATAATCCCTGCACTATCGTTATCACAGCAAGATCAACAATATCTTCAACAGAGCACCCTCTGGATAGATCATTCATTGGCTTGTTTAAGCCTTGCATGATCGGGCCTATTGCTTTGTAGCCATCAAGCCTTTCTACTAATTTATATCCAATGTTTCCTGAATTCAGATCCGGAAAGATAAGGACATTAGCTTCTCCTTGCAGGGGTGATTCAGGACATTTCTTTGCTGCAACTTCAGGAACTAGTGCTGCATCTAATTGAATTTCTCCGTCTATTATTATATCAGGATCTCTCTTTCTTACTAATTCTGTTGCTATCCTTACTTTATCAACTATTTCATGTTTTGCTGTTCCGTGAGTTGAGAATGATAGCATTGCAACTTTTGGTTTTATGCCAAAGCTTATTGCTGTCTCTGCAGTCAATAATGCTATCTCTGCTAAATCTTCAGAACTTGGATTGATATTAAGAGTACAGTCTGCAAATAATAAAATTTTTTGTTTTTTTATCATTAAAAATACTCCTGATGCCCTCCTGACATTTTCCTTTGTCTTGATTATATGGAATGCAGGAAAATAAGGCTTGGTCTCTGAATTCACTCCAGAGATAACTCCATCTGCCAATCCATCATTCAGCATCATTGCCGCATAAAAATGTGGCTGGAAAATTGCTTTGACAGCATCTTCATTTGTTATTGCCTTATTATCATTCTTTCTAATCTCTTGATATTTCTTTACATAATCATTAAAATCATTCTTTGAATTCATATAATCAAAAATATTTTCATCAGAGAAATTCTTTATCTTGAGACTGCTTAGATGCATCCTGATCTTTCCTGGATTTCCCAGTATCAATGGATGACAGATCTTCTTCTTGATCAATATTGAAGCTGCATGAAGGATCCTTTCATCAATCTCTGGAAACACTATAATTTTTTTTGAGTGGATGCTGATATTTCTTACTCTTTTAGTCATTTGAGTTATTAGGTTTTTTTTGAATATCATTTTCTTTTCCTTTGTTTAATTGCAGGCTCTTCATTCTCTTTATTTCCTATCTTCTTATACCCGATATATATTATTATCAATAACTCAACAAGCAAGACAATTGCTCTTACAAGCTTTGACATGTCTGAGAAATATCTTACTGTTGCATAGAACATTGTTGCTAACCCGCCGAACATTAGTCCTGCTCCTATGAAGTCGACTGTCAGATAGATACCTACAAGAACAATGATCAATCCTAAAGGGCATAATATGAAGAAGATATTTCTATTATATAGCTGTTGAGCTGTATTGAAGTCTTTCTGGCAATAATCGCATTTATCAAACACAGGACAATTTGCTTCATTGTATTTTGTTATAGGATTTCCTCCAGCATCAGTACATTGTTTTGCCTCTGGCGATAAATAAAAATCATCACACTTAACGTTAGATGGAGGTTCCTTGTATGGGGCTGAATACGTGCTGCTATTACAATATTTTTCCCATTTTGGCTCTGTATAAAGTGCATCAACAAAAAACACCAAGAATAAAGGCAGCAATACTGCTATTCCAATGACCATTGCTAATTTTTTTGGTTCCATAATGTGTTCTTTTGTTTAAAGTATAAAAATCTTATTAATAAAAAGCAAAACATTTATAAAGAATTTATTGTCACCATGAAATGATTACAATGACAAATAAAAACCATACTAATATCCAACAATCATTAGAATATAAAATAGCAAATAATAAGATTAATGATCTAATAGATACCTCAAAATCACTTATTGAAGCAGGAGATTATCGAAAGGCATTTAAACAATTGGAAACTGCATATAGCAAATCGCAAAATTCCGGCAAATATACTCTTAAACATAATGCAGAAATAAATATCTCTGATTTGATAAAGAGAATTATAGAGAAGACTTCTGATGAAACTCATGATAGCCTAGACCATACAAATCATTTAGATTATGGTAAAAGAGCTATAATCTTCCTTATGGAAAAAAACCTTCCAGATTCCAAAACAGAGATATTAATTGAGCAGGTTAATAAAATAGTAGAATCGTACATTTTCGAATTTACTTACGAAAAAAACCATAATAGTACAAATCTAAATTCAAAAGAAAAAAAATACAAGCTTCAAAATTTATTGGATAATGCTTTCAAGATTTATTATGCAACAGATAATAAAAGAGGAATGAGAAAAATAGCCTGGATGACGATATTCGAGAATAAAAATAAAATGAAAGGCATTTCTCAACTTGGCTTTGCATTTACAAGGAATTACAGAGAAAATATGAAAAAAAACTGAGTGAAAGAGATTATAGCGATGATTAATTAGTAAAACTTATTAATAACATTAATCAACCAATTCTTATGACTAGAATAGCTGTTATTGATAAGAAGAAATGCAATCCTCATGGATGCGGGAACTATCTATGTGCAAAAGTCTGTCCTGTGAACAGGATGGGCGAACAATGCATTGTTGAAGGTCCTGACAAAAAGGCTTTGATAGATGAAAAACTCTGCACAGGATGCGGCATTTGCCCAAAGAAATGCCCATTCGGAGCAATAACAATCATCAATCTTCCAGAAGAGCTTGACAAAGAGCCTATACATAGATATGGAGTCAATGGTTTTGCATTATATAATCTCCCGACCCCATTATTCGGGAAAGTTATTGGAATAATAGGAAGAAACGGCATAGGAAAAAGCACTGCAATGAAAATACTTTCAAACAATCTCAAGCCAAATTTAGGCAGAGAGCATAATGCAGGCATTAAAGAGGTTATTGAATATTTCAAAGGCACAGAAGCACAGGCATATTTTGAAAAATTAAGAGATGATAAGATAATAATATCATACAAGCCACAACAGGTTGACCTTATTCCAAAACAATTCAATGGAACAGTAAAGGAATTATTAGAAAAAGTTGATCAAAAAAACATCTTTGATTCTATAGTCAAGGAATTAGAGCTTGAGAATCTTCTTGATAGCAAACTTCATGAGCTTTCAGGAGGAGAATTGCAGAGATTGGCTATTGCTGCAACTTCTATGAAAAAAGCCAATGTATATTTCTTTGATGAGCCAACGTCATACCTTGATATCAAGCAAAGAATGAAGATCTCTAGATTCATTAAGAGTCTTGCTGATGAAAATACTGCTGTAATGGTTATTGAGCATGACTTGATAGTCCTTGATTATATGGCTGATATGATACATCTAATGTATGGGCATGAATCAGTCTATGGGGTTGTCTCTGGACTGAAAACAACTAAAAATGGCATTAATGTCTATCTTTCAGGATTCTTGAAAGAGGAAAATGTAAGATTCAGGGACAATGCAATAAAGTTTGAGAGACATGCTCAACAGAAAGAGAGCAAACCATTTATCCTGACAGAATGGGAGGGATTTGAACATAGCTTAGGAAGATTCCGATTAAATGCAGAATCTGGATTATTGAGTAAAGGAGATGTTGTTGGGATTCTTGGACAGAATGGAATAGGAAAAACTACTTTTGTCAAGATCCTTGCAGGGGTTATTGATGAAAAAAATAAATTGAACCTACGGGTTTCTTACAAGCCACAATATCTTGAGGCTTCTGATGAATTAGTCATAACAGCATTGCAGAGGGCAATACAGAAATTTGAGATAGAAATCATAAGGCCATTAAACCTTAAAGAATTATTCATGAGAAAAATAAGCGAATTATCAGGAGGAGAATTGCAGAAAGTAGCTATTGCACATTGCTTATCACAAGATGCTGATATCTATCTAATGGATGAGCCTTCTGCATATCTTGATGTTGAGCAAAGATTAATAGTTGCAAAAGTGATAAGAGATGTGATGTTTACGACAGGAAAAAGTGCAATGATTGTTGATCATGATTTGCTATTTATTGATTCATTATCTGACAAGCTGCTCATATTTGAAGGCATTCCTGCTGTTCAAGGCTTGGCTAAAAGCCCTATGTCAATGCGTGACGGCATGAATGCATTCCTAAGAGAATTGAACATCACATTCAGGAGAGATGAAGAAAACCATAGGCCAAGAATCAATAAAGAGGATTCTGTTAAAGACAGAGAACAGAAAGCAGAAGGCAAGCTTTATTATTCTTAATGCGTAAGAATGGTTTTTACCTTATTGATAAAAATTATCGCTTGCTTTTGCAGATCCTTGAACATTTCTTTCGTATATATCACATTAGTGGAGTAATTTGCCTTAGTTCTTTCTTCTTTAAGCATTAGATAAAATTCTGCATCTTCTTTACTCAAACTATCTATTAACCTTGCATCTTCAATTGATATCTTGTACATTTTTATCAACATAAGAAATGCTGCGTTATGACTTTTTATAATAAAGCCTTTTTTAGCCAACAAGCCCAGTGCAGAATGATAGACTGCATAATATAATCCGACAATCTTCCAATCGATATATTCATAATCTGTATCTTGAGAAAACTTCAAATTATGCTCTGCCTTTGATAAATGCGCACTTGTCAATGAATATGCATACGATCTTTTAAAAATATTATTCCTCTCCCTATCTATCTCTATATCCAATAATCCCGTATTTTTCAAGTATTCTATAATCTTCATAATAAGCCTGCTGATTTTTTATTGGAAACCCCGTAATTATAGCCTGTTCGACTAAATAATCATCTGAATCTAGCTTACTCCTGTTTATTACTGAAATGCTCAATGGATGCACAGAGGAATAGCTTATATCTTTATTTAATTTATTGAATATTTTTCGGATATTTTCCATATGCACCCCCAAAATATCCGGAAAATCATGTGTGATAATTAATAAATCGATATCGCTTTGTGATGATTCTTTCTGTCTGGACACTGATCCAAAAAGCAGTATTGAAAAAACATCAGGAGACTTTGATACTAATGACTCTAAAGGTAAACGTATTTGCGGGTTAAGAGCATTGAATCTGTCCAATGCGATTAAGGAGAAGATAATTGCGGTCTTTTTTGCATCAATCAATCTATAGTATGTATTCCCTATTGTTTTAATCCTCAAGATCTCCTTTTGCTTTTCCATTCTTAAAAGTACATTCTGCAATGAACTCACAGACATTTTAGAAAATCTCTTGATTTCACTAAAATACAACTGCCTTTTTGCATCATAAAATGCCTTATAAATCCTATATTCAGGACGCATCATTGCAGAATATTTAATTAGCTTAAAAAGTTTACCAATTATTGGTATTAATCTGCCAAAATATGGCTAAAAAATTTCCTCTAGGAAAATATTTATAAATAAAACAGTCTACTAATCAATACTTTGAGGTGTTATTCATGGAAAACAAAGATATTCTTCTCGCAATCGTTGCAATAGTTGCAATAGTAGGAATTGTTATAATTGTCAATCATACACTAGAATCCGGATCATACAACGTACAACCACTGCAAGAAAACATAGGACAGGCAACATTAGTTGTAGATTCAGGAGAGCCTTTCTGCACAGACAGTGATAAAGGGATAATGCCCCAAGCTAAAGGAACAGTCGAATTCAATGATGGAAAACAGGAAGACAGCCAAACTGATTTCTGCAGGAAAATGAACAGCGCAACATTGGTTGAGTTCTATTGCGATGGAAATGTGAAGAATTCTATTGATTATGAATGCCCTAATGGATGCAATGACGGCGCATGCAATCAATGAAAAGCAATTTATTTTTAATAATCATTTCTGCAATCTTTTTGTTTGCGATAATAATATTTGGATCATTCTCACTTAATATTTATAATAAGGATTTTTATTTGAAAGAATATCAAAAGAATGATGTTTATAGCACGATATCCCCTAATATGAGCTACAGTAAAGAATATACTGCAGATATTACTGATAATCTGTTCGGGTATTTCAGGGGCAGTTCAGAGCTTAGGTATTTTGATGAAAATGAGAGATCGCATCTCAAAGATGTTAAATTTGTTATTTCTGGGATTAATTTTATCTATTATTCCAGTGCAATATTCTTCATAATAGTATTTGTCATACTTTATCTTCTGAGCAAAAAAGACAAATCAGGCTTTATTGATCATCTGTCTAAAATAATACTCTATTCAAGCATTGCATCATTAGCTTTTTTGATAATATTGTTTGTGTGGACTGTCTTTAGTTTTGAGACATTATTCTATTTAATGCATGCAATTTTATTCCCTCAAGGAAATTGGATCTTTCCCCAAGGATCATTGCTCATCACTTTGTTTCCTGAGCAGTTCTTTTTTGACATCTCATTAAGGATCTTTGTCTATGCAATATTCCAATCAATAGTGTTCTTGATCATTGGCTTATGGTTGAGAAAACAGGTTAATCTTTTTCGTAAGTTTAAGAAATGAAGAAATATTTATAAACACTCTATAACAAGATATACTATTCAAGCATTTCAGGGTGTTTTATGAATAATAAGACAGAATTACTTATAGTGATTATCATTGCTGCATTTGCTATTGTTTTCATGCTATTCTCTACAGGAGCCTTAGGTGATTTGACTATTACAGGCAAAGCAATAAATATTTGTACGCCTGTTAGCAAAGATACTGATTCAAGCTTTTTCATTAAGGGAACAAGCACTGTTTCAGGATGTGCAGCTGCAACAGTATCAGACTTTTGTGTCAGTCCTTGTGTTGTTGGTGAGTATGTTAATTCTGATCTAGTTTATTTTAATTGCACTAAGGGTTGCGTAAATGGGGCATGTTTATCATCTACTGATATTAATCCTTCTTTAGCTGCCTACTGCGCAGAAAGAGTAACAGACACATGCACTCCAACAACAGAAATCTGCAATGACGGAAAAGACAATGACTGCGACACAAAAATAGACTGCAACGATCCAAACTGCGCAAATAACCCTCGATGCATTGTACAAACATGCGGAGATGGCACTTGTGATGAGAGAAACGAAGATTGCAGTACATGCCCTACAGACTGCGGGATTTGTCCTCCAGTAAATGAATGTGATCCTGAAAAAGATTATTGTATAAGTGATGAACAACTGCAACAATATGTAAGTGAAACCACCCCTATTGTTGATGATAATCCTTCTTTGACTACACAAGGAACAATTTTAGCAGATGAGGTGACAGAAGAAGATATTAAGTTGTTAGAATATGCAAATACTGCATTAAAGAAATATAAGGAGCCTGCCTTTAACTTATTACCTGATGTCAATATCTTAAATCCTACTGATGGTGACTCTTATATTTCTGGCACCAACATTTTTATTAATGTTTCTGCAGATGATCCGGATGGAACAATCAGTAGGGTAGAATTGTATATAGGTCATTCATTTGGCCAGGGAGGTAGTGGCGGATTTGTCAATGATACATCTTATCCTTATTCAATGTCATTTACTCCTAGCATTACAGGTTTATATAATATAACAGCAAAGGCATTTGATGATCTTGGTGCATCAAATAGTGCATCTGTAAATATTAGCGTTACAACTAATTCCCCTCCAATAGTTTCCTTTTTGAGTCCTAAAAATAGTGCATCCTTTTTGTTTGGCTCTAATATTTTCATAAATATTTCTGCTTCTGATGCTAATGGTGTTGCTTTTGTTAAGGCTGAATATGGTGATGGGGAAGCAATGACTATGCTAGGAACAAAATATGCTGTTCCTTATTCTTGGACTTTATCAGGATTAAATTCAGGATCATATGTAATAAATGCTGTCGCTACTGATGTCTTTGGAGCTTCCAGTACTGCTACTGTACGTGTAGTTGTTAATGCTACTAACAAAGTTCCTGTTGTTTCTATCATTAGGCCTCTTAATAATTCTGGTTTTTTTACTAATGGTAATGTTGGCATTAATGTTTCTGCTTCTGATTCTGATGGTTCTGTTTCTACTGTTGTTGTTCAATACTCTTCTAATGGTATTAATTGGACTTATATTGGCGTAGGTACCTTATCTCCATATAATTTTGTGTGGAATAATATTCCTCAGGGCAAGTACATTATCAGAGCAACTGCTACCGATAATCTTGGTGTTAAGTCATATGCATATGTTACAATCAGTGTTACGACTAAAAATCAGGAAGTAAATTCGGCAATAACAGGTAATGTGATTGATTCTGAATCAAAATATTTTGATCCGGAAATAAACTATTGTCCAAATGAATGCAACCCACAATCGGTATATTCCACATATACAAGATATGCAAGTTTCCCTAGCATGTATTCAGATTGTATTGTTGAAAATCCGTCATGCGATTCAAATGATGAGGAAACTAATCAAGTGTGGGTCGATGACTATCAATGCTGTAATGACCAGATGGCTGGATGTTCTGATCCTTCATCTTATACTACTATTTCATATTTATCTGAAGTAACTTGCAAACATTTAGAATACTCGCCCTCAACCTGCATAGATAATAAAACACTTAAGACGTGCTTGCCATCATTCGTATACTTTGACGCTAATAGAGGAAAGCGCACTTGTCATCAATATAAACCATTCACATGCGGAGCATATCAGACATGTGAATCAGGACAATGCAAAGATATCCCGGATGGATCATATTACACACCAAAAGATTATGGGCCATTAACCCCAAGAACAATATATATAGATAAGCAAGCAATGCTGCTGAAGTACCCACAATTAGAAAATCAAGATACATACAAGTTTTACATATCAAATGATCCTTCTACTATACACTCTTCAGATTATTTGTTTAGATTTCAAAGTGTTGAAAAGATCGCAGGAAAAACATTCATCAAAATTACCTATTTTCCCTCACGGTATGGAATTGTAGAAGGACAAGCATATATTCATTTGGAAGATATTAATAAGAAAATTGCGTATAATGTCATCGGGATAAACATTCCAGAAAAAGTGTGCTCTCTATTATATGGAAATGGCGATATTAATAATCTTGATTTAGTTATGCTCGGAGATAATTTTGATTATCCATCTGCTTTATCATTAGCAATAGGAGCAGATAATCTTATTAATCCAATATATGGAGGTAACAATGACATTGCGTCTGGAAATATCAAATTACCCTTAGCTTATAAAAATAAAATTAATTTGTGGATAAGAAACACTCCCGGATTAGGATGTGAATTAGAGGATGATAAATATGGACTAGGCTTTGACGTTGTTAAATGCGATAAATCCCTTATGGAAGGATATGGGAGTACATGTAATTATGATATAAACATAGCACTGGCAAAAATAGGTGAAGGGAGCACTAGCCTTGTCAAACAAGAATCATGGATTAATGCTCAGAGTGTAATTAATGTAATTTATAGTATTGCCAGTGGTCCAGTTGGTTTGATTTATTTAGCTTGGTCATTTACAAATAGAGAACTATTCTGGAGTAACAATCCTGATAATATCAAAGGACATACAGTGGCTTTAACCATTGGAAGTGATAAATCCACTTTGTGGCATGAATTGGGTCATGCTTTCGGAGGTAATCTTGATTACTATCAAATTGATGATGACTGCGTTTATCATCCGTGTGCAATGTGCAACCCCTGGGAATACGATTTTTCAGATGAACAGCATTGCAGAGATGCATATAATATGGTAGAATCTTTCAATAAAGGCGGTTATTGCGATGGCATAATCGAAGTTTCTAGGATTTATCCTAATCCATTCAATACTGCTTCTTCTAATGTTAAGTATCGTCAGGCAAAGGTTCAAGTCAGGGCAGTTTATCCTTCAAATGCAGACACGTATTGTTATGCAACATTAAATGTATATAATGAACTAGGAAAACTGATAAGGACAATAGTTTCAGATTATCCATTAACACCTAACATGTATAGTCCATTCACAACAGAAGGATCTAATAATCATAATTACATATTCAGGTGGGATGGAAGGAACTTTAACGGAGACTATGTTGCATCAGGAAGATATTTCTTCCAGGTTTCTATGAAAAATACGAGAACAACAGATTCTCAGAAGGGCGATCCATTGAAAGTTGTGTTGCAAAAATAATGCATATATTAAAACACCCATATTGAATTGGTTATCTCTTTATTTTCATCTCTATGAAATCTATTTCTTCTACAGAATCTGATCTTGAGCCTTTTGCATTGTAAAGATATTTCAAAAGTATTAATGTGATTATTGTTGTTAAAAAGCTCATGAATACAATCGCAGAATAGATTTCCTTTGTTATTACCCCTAACAATAGTCCATTCAATGCAATTATGAATGCTACTTCTCCTCTCGGAGCCATTCCTGTTCCTATGATCAATGCATCTTTTTTCTTGAATCCCATCTTGTATGCAGTATATCCTGAACCGATCATTTTTGTTAATATGGCAACTGCTGTCAAAACAATTATGAACCAGAATAATGTCACAAATGCATTCAATTCAACAACAATTCCTATGCTGATGAAAAATATTGATGTAAATATTATCTCAAAATATTCAGAACCTGCAAGCAATGTATTGATTGCTTTACTTTTGCTTAAGCTCACTCCGACAAGGAATGCTCCTACTATCGGTGCTAATCCTAGCGCGAATGCTATATAGCTGAATAAGAATACTATTGCTAATCCTAGAACGAATGTTTGTCTTGGGGCAGTTCTTATTACGTGTTCGTTGAATTTGTCAAGCATCCATGTCAATAATTTCTCGCCAAAGAATAACATGAACAATACAAATCCTATTACCATCGCTAACTTTAATAGTATTGTTGTAGGACCGATTCCTCCAGGGACACTTATCACTATAGACAATATAGATAGACTTATTATGTCATCTATTACTGCCGCGCCAATCATTGCTTTTGCTGTGTCTGTCTTAATCTTTCCAATTTCTTTGAGAACAGAAGATGTTATTCCCAAACAAGTCGCTGTTAGTGTTGAACCGACGAATATAGAAATATAGATATCATACCCAAATAATGCAGAAACTGTAAATCCTCCTAAAAGCGGAACTAACGCGCCAAAGAAAGCTACATAAAAATTTTTCTTAGTATAAACTTCTTTGATGTTAGAGTTCAGTCCAGCGACAAACAATAAGACTATAGAACCAAGATTTGCTATTACTGCGATAGTGCCGTCATACTCAGCTATCCCTAATATGCTCGGTCCTAAAACTATTCCCAAGACTATTATACCCACACTTACTGGCTGCTTAAGCTTCTTAGATATTATTGTTCCTATTATTGCAAACAACAACATCGCAGCAAGCACCATGAATATTTTCACATCGGCCATTGTATCCCAAAATAACGTGCATTTATATTTGTTATGGAAAACTAGAATAGACTAATTAAGCCGAGATATTATTTTATGTATTCTTCCCATATTTTATCTGAATCATTATCCCAAATTTTCTTCAAGTATAGCTCATTGTAAAAAAATACGTCCTTAAATTCATCTTTATATTTTTTTGATTTCATTTTTATTTAATAGGTATTCTTATCTCGAGTATAATATAATGCATATAAAAATATTCCGAAATCACTTCTTAATATCGATTATCTCTGGTTTAATTATCTTCACATAATCCTTTGGCTTCATCATTATTGAATCATTATGTGTCCCTGCACTGAAGACAATCTGAGATTTTTCTGATAATGATCTATCCATATACACAGGAATGTTGAATAAGATGCCGAATGGAGGGACACTTCCAATTGTGCAGCCTGTTCTTTCTAAGACTTCTTCTGCACTTGCTAATGCAACATTCTTGCTATTGAACATTATTCGTAATTTCTTTAGGTCAATCCTTTCATTGCCTGCAATGACAACTTGTATGTATTCAAAATATTTTCCAGAATCATCCTTCTTCTCAACTTTCAATATTATTGCCTTTGCAGCCTCATCAAGATTTGTTCCTCTAATCTTTGCAGCATCCTCACTCCTATGGACATGCTCATGAGTAAGATGTTTATATTCAATATTATTCTTATCAAGAATTTCCTTTATTTGAAGAAATGTTGAAGAGGTCATTTATTGGAATTCCATCTGGATCCTCAGCTCGACAAGCGATAAAGTCAGCTTACTTACCACCATCAGGTGCTTGGATATGCTCCTGCTGTCTCCATGAAGCTGATTTTTCATCCTATAATTAGCCTCATAGACCTCAAAATCACCTTCACCAAATGTTATGACCTGCTTTCGGTCAAAGTTATAGTATAATTTGTAGTATCGCTCAAAGTGCTGTCTGTTCAGTTTGGCAAGGCTAAGAACTTCCTTCACATTCTTCTGTGTCAAAGCAAGATGCTTTCCTATGTACTTAAACTCATCACCGATAAGCTCCAGAATATACAGACTTGAGAATATCAATGATTTCTTGTTTTCAGGAAAATGAGTATCTATTTTATTTAGTATCCTTGAGCAATAATCTACTAATTTATCCACATTCAAGTCTATTGTATGTATCTCCTTGCATAGGCTCGGATCCTGTATCTTATTCTTTTCAATAGAGTCGATTATCATGTCAAACATCTGCAAAATGACGAGAAATATCCTTCGTAATGAGTGGTCAAATTCCTTTATGGACACCTCTGCCATCTCTCTTATTATACAATATCCCTTCCCTGATTCCATGATATCAATACCAATGAACCTGTTTGTTACTTCCTGGATCATTGCGATAGCCGGCTTTGGGGGGACTTTCTCTCCGAGCTTCGAATACTCGAATTGTGTAGTGTAGTAATGGTATGCATCCTCATACTCTTTTTTTGTGCTGTCAAAAAGAATCTTTATCTCATCACATCCTGACCTATATGCTGACTGAAAATATCTCCATAATAATGGTACTGTGAAGCCTTCAATGTCTATCTCACAGGATTTTTCCTTATGATTGCAGGGACTGTTTATGACTAAAGTATTTTCTCTCTCAAATATGTCTACTTCATCCCTACTCTTCAAATTTAGCCTCTTGACCCACTCTGCGGGGAGCGTCAAGGTTAATGTATTATGGCCTTGTTTTATTATCCTTCGTTTCATTGTACTAAACTGGCACTAAGCCACTCCGAATATACTTAAGATAAACAATATATCCTTATATATTTATCTAATATATTCACTAGTGAGGATATGGGATCCTATATTGCCTGGTATTGCCAAGAAATATATTGACAAGAGATAAATCTCAGAAAGCATATACCTACAGTATGAGCATCCATAATCCTGAAAATAAAGAGTGTGAGTTATGCAACACTATTGACGATAATGTGCCAAATCATGCACCTGCTATTGAAGAAGAATTCTTATATTACATTAACAAGGAAGAGCCGATGGATTATGAAAGGCAGCTCATGGAAAAGTATTATGACAGGATACAGGCAGTGTTAAGCAGAAAAGCAATACCTCCTTATGAGCTTGAAATCCAACCAACATCATACTGCAATCTGACGTGCGGCCATTGTATTGGAAGATTCTACGAAAGACTTCCAAGCATAATGACTTTTGAGGATATGCAGGAGATCAATCACCAGGTGCAGGAATTCCAGGTTGATGGCTATAAAATCGATAATATCAAGTTCTGCGGCACAACAGGAGAACCTCTTATGAATCCAGCAACACTCGACGGCCTGGAATTATTCAAGAAATCTGGATATAAAACAATATTATTCACCAATGGGATATTGCTCAATTCAAAGACTAGAGATGACAAGCAATACTTTGAAGTGATTGCTAAATATACAGACAAGCTGAACCTGAGCCTTGATGCTGATTCAGAAGATACATTCATCAGGCTGAAAGGCAGGAGCGGATTTGGCAAGGCTATTTCAGGACTTGAAAACCTTCTTTTGGCCAGAGATGAGTCAAAACATCATGTTGTTGTAAGCTATGTGATCAGCAAATATAATTATGATGGTATTATCAGGATTGCAGAATTGCTAAAACGTCTTGGTCCTGATGAATTATGGTATAGGGTGGATTTTACTAATCTTCAAGACATTAAAGAGCTATCAGAAAAAATCATCAATGACCTAGATATTGCAAAGGGATTGTCTGACAAGAATTTCAGAGTGGTTCCTGTATATTCACAGAACAGCATAAGCAAGGGCAGTAATGGCTTTGACTCAACATACATGAGATGCTACAATCAATTCTTCTGGGCATGCATAGGACCTGATATGGATCTTTATGCTTGTGGCCATAGAACCCATAGCGGCATACAATCTTTTGGCAATCTTAGAAAGAGCAATCTCAAGGAATTATGGATTGGAAATAAAAGGGATAGGTGCATAAATAATCTACCTGACAATCACTGCTCTGTCTGCAGCCCATCATCTACACGAAGAAATGAGTTCATGACATTCTTAAGCACACTGACAGAAAAACAAATGGATGATCTGCATAAGAAATATTTTAAGAAGGAATCATCCTTTGCTTAATCTCAATCCCAATTCCTTCAATGCATTCTCATCAATAGGTGACGGACAGCCATCCATTGGATTCTCTCCCTGCTTGTTCTTTGGGAATGCGATCACTTCCCTTATATCATTTGTTCCGTTCATCAATGCAACCATCCTATCCAGACCAACTGCAAATCCTCCGTGTGGAGGAGCTCCGTACTTGAATGCCTCTAGCATGAACCCGAATTTCCTTTCAACATCTTCCATTGTCAATCCAATCACTGCCATAACTCTCTCTTGGATATCTCGCCTATTAATCCTTATGCTTCCTGATCCTAATTCAATTCCATTCAATACAATGTCATAGCAGAGAGCTCTTACTTTTCCCGGATCTGACTCTAAATAATCAAGATGCTCATATTTTGGCATTGTAAATATGTGGTGTGCTGCATCCCATCTCAGCTCTTCTGGATTCCACTCATACAATGGAAAATCATAAACCCAGCAGAATGCGAACTCTTTTTCATCATAAAGCACTAGTTTTTTTCCGATCTCTTTTCTTACATTCCCTAATGCATCATTAGCCACTTTAAAAGAATCAGCGACAATAAGAATCGTATTCATTGGCTTGGCATTCAATGCCCTGATAATATTCATCTGTATCTCTGATGAAAGGTATTTTGCTGCACTTCCCTCTAATCTTAATTTTTCATTATCTTCAACGACTTTCAATGCAATCAATCCTTTCGCCTTGAATATCTTTGCAGCTTCTGATAATTCATCAATCTCTTTTCTTGCAAACTCATACTCAACACATAATGCCTTAACTATTCCACCATCTTGGATTGCATTTGTGAATACAGAAAAATCAGAGTTCTTCACATGATCTGATATGTCATGAAGAAATAACTCAAACCTAATATCTGGCTTGTCTGATCCATACTTAAGCATTGCTTCATCATAAGGGAATCTTTTAAATGGAACTTTTAATTCAACACCTATGCTTTGGAAAATATTTTTCATCAATCCCTCGCCGATCCTGAATATGTCTTCTTGCTCAACAAATGACATTTCAACATCAATCTGCGTAAATTCTGGCTGCCTGTCTGCTCTTAAGTCTTCATCTCTCAAGCATCTTGCAATCTGATAATACCTATCAAAACCTGCAACCATCAATATTTGTTTGTAGATCTGAGGAGATTGCGGAAGAGAATATGCTCTTCCATGATTGACTCTGCTAGGAACAATATAATCTCTGGCTCCCTCTGGAGTTGACCTTACCAATAATGGTGTCTCTATCTCAAGAAAATTTTCTGAATCCAAGAATTCACGGGCTGCCTGAGTTGCATTATGCCTGTTCTGGATGTTTCTCTTCATGACAGGCCTCCTTAAATCCAAATAACGATATCTTAATCTTGTCTCATCTGTGACATTAGTGTAATTTTCAAGATCCAAAGGCAATGTTTCAGAAGTATTCAGGATTTCTAACGAGCTTGCATAAACCTCTATTTCGCCTGTATCAAGCTTTTTGTTTGCCTCAGGTTTTTTTCTGACAATTCCACTGACTTTAATAACAAATTCTTTTTTCAGATTCTCAAATTCAGGAATATCATCAACATTAGCAGTAACCTGAGTCATTCCATATCTATCCCTAAGATCAATGAAACATAATCTTCCATGAAGCCTTATTGAATGCACCCATCCACAAAGAACTACATTCTTATCAACATCCTTTACCCTTAAATCATTGCAAGTGTGTGTTCTTAACATATCACTACCTTGAGAACGATGTTTCTTTATAAATTTTATTTCATTATTATCTTACTATCTACTATGAAATGCTTATTATGGGTGAACATTGGAGGAACAAATGTATAGGTTGCTCTTTTTCCTATATCCACATTTGCCCTTTTCAAAATGTACGCAACCATGTGTCCGCATGTCCAATCATCCTGGAATGTAAGATCTTCCTTATATAACGATTTCCTGAAAAATATGTATCTGAACCCTACGACTAATGATCCCCGTAATGTATGTGTAAGTTTTCTTTTTGTGGATATGAATTTCTCTCTTGATTCCTGAATTACCATTCTTCTCTGCAATCTAGAATATTGTTTTGGCTTTACAACATATAAGCTTAATCCTCCAAAATAATCTATCTTTCCAGAAATAAATTCCTTCAATGTTAGGGCCTCAACAGCGTTTCCGGGCCTCATTATCTTATAATCGATATCGAGTATTTTATCATCCCCAAGATAAATGCAGGAATGGGTTATTCCTCTAAGGATCTTGTTTGAAACTATTAATGTTATATGTAAATATTTTGAAAGAATATTATTAGGAATAGGGCCTGTAAGAACTATATCACCTGGCTTCAATATCTTTCTAAGATGATTGACTGCTCTTTCAATAAAATAACTATCATTGCTCTTTAATCTGATCACTCGCATTTTTACCCCACAAGAATAATGCAATAACGACTATAAAAAGCTTTTGTTAATTGATAAAATTAATAAATGACGCCTACAATAAATCGTCATGGCTGATCCTGTAGATATCCAAAGCATGATGCAAATATTGTGGATCTTCTTTGTTGTTATGATATTTATCATTATCATGTATGTCTATCAGTCTTTGGCATTTATGAAAATTGCCCAGAAATTAAAAACAAAAAATCCTTGGCTTGCCTGGATCCCTGTAGCAAATTCTGTCTTGCAGGCAAATATGGCAGGAATGCATTGGTGGCCTGTCTTATTGTATGCAGTGCTTTTGTTCTTTTATATAATAATGTTCATTTTTGCATTATTCCAAAACATAACTGTAGTAAATATAATTTCATTTATTACTTATATTCCTTCCATAATAATTAGTGTGTACACATTAATATGGCTTTGGAGGATCTATGAAAAAGTTTCAAGACCGGGCTATTGGGCAATATTACCTGTAATAGTAATTTTCTTTTTTACAGCATTATTATTTTTATCAACCTTATATCCGGCTTTCCTTGTGATAAGTATTATCGGAATAATACTTGGAATAATCCTTCAGATGTTATTCTTAGGTGTTGCAGCGTGGCATAAGAATTCAATAGTAAAGAAATCGTCTAAGAAATAACTATTTCTTCAAGTCATAAAGAAGCTCTTCAACCTTGTTCAGATTCCACTTGATAGCATCTGCTTTCTTTCTTAAATCTCCATTTCTTAGATCAAATTTAATCAAAATTCCTTGAATATCATGTATCAGATCTCTTATCTTCTGGACTTCTTTTTTATTTTTAACAGTTGCTTCAAGAACGGCTTTTCTTGATAATTCGCCTGTAAGATCAGACAATGCCTGAAGGTAAACTATTGGATCAACATCAATATCCTTGTATGATGGAAATTTATCTGTAACATATCCATAGAACAAGCATGCTTCTGCATATTCCTCTAAAGCATTCTCGAACGATCCTTTCAGATGAGGATGTTTCTGCAGGATTGGCTTGCATTTCTTTATTGTCAATAAAGCAGAATCAATGCTCTTCTTAGCTTCTTTTTGATCTTTTCTATGCAAGGAATATATTGCAGATTTGCTGTCTTTAAGGATCAATCTTGAATTAGCAATGATATCTTCTCTTAAAGAATCTTCTTCCTTAACATAAGTCTCCATGTCTTTTATATGCTTTTGGTCGATCATTATTAAAAGAAATAAAGCTTATTTAAATATGTTATCAACTTTCTCTATCTGTTCATAGATGTTCTCTATAAGATCATAATTCTTTATTTCTTCAAGTGTCACCCATGCATAATCCACTAATTCATCAGGTTGTTTCATTATCACTTCTCCTGAAGCATAATCTGCCCATAAGCTCACTATTATTGTTGAGAATCCATTAGGTCTTATGAATACAAGATTAGATACATAGCCAATATTCTTAATCCTGATATTTGTCTCCTCAAAAATTTCCTTCTCTAGAATCTTTTCAAAAATATCAAGCCAATGATCGTTAGTATCTTTATTTGTATGGATAAAATCTTTTTTCTCTATTTTTCCACCAGGCACACACCACATATTAGGAAATGCCTTCTCCTTAGGGCTTCTCTTGCATATAAGATATTTCTCATTTTTTCTTATTATGCCTGTTATTACAACATAATGGGCTTTTTCCTGAATCTCACTAATTTCCATAATCCAGGGATTATTAAGTAATATTTAAATAATTCCTCAAATTAATTTGACTATGCTCGATGGACTTAAAAAAACAGAAAGAATGAAGATATTTGAACTTTTCCTAGAAAAATATAAACTAAAATTCAGCGACATAGAAAAAGAAATAAAGATCAGATCAAATGCTTTATCTTATCATCTTGATGCAATGAAAAGGCAGGGATTGATAGAGAAGATAAATGATTATTACAGACTAACAAAGCATGCAGAAACCCATATTCCATTATTTTCAATGTCAAATGATCCCGGACCAATACCTATAATTCTCGTAGCAATAGTTAAGAACAACAAAATACTTTTGCTCAAGAGAAGCAAAAGACCCTACAAGAATTACTTATCATTAATAGGTGGAAAGATATTATTGCATGAAAATATGAAAGACGCTGCAATAAGAAAAGCAAAAGAAGAAGCAGGGATTGATTGTGAATTCAAATCATTGAATGCAATATTGCATGAGCGTGTCGAGACAGATAAAAAAATAAAACACTCATTCATATTATTCTTTGCACTTCTGGAGCCAAAAACCCGCAAACATAATAAGAATGTGAAATGGTATAATATCCACACAATAAAGGAAAATGAGCTTATTCCAACTGATTACTTCCTAATCAAAAACAATCTTAATTCTAGGATCAAAATGCATGATGCTCACATGTCTGATACTGAAAACAGTCTTCAACTGCATAAAATAGGCAAAATATGACCATAAATCCTTAAATAATATCGTAATATTTATATATAGCTTCTTTTATAAAATGAGCAATGAGCGTTTTCGGAGAAAGTATACAGTTTTTGGCAAAGCTAGGAATATATGATGTTGTGCTTCCATTCCTGCTAGTTTTTACTATAGTGTTTTCTTTGATGGAAAAGACCAAAGTCCTAGGAACAGAAAAAGGCAAGGATGATAAGGAATATACAAGAAAAAACATGAATGCAATGGTTGCTTTTGTGACTGCATTTCTTGTTGTAGCTTCAGCACAGCTTGTTGCTGTAATAAACAAGACATTAAGCCAAATCTTTATATTATTGCTATTAATAGTCTGTTTTTTAATGCTAGCAGGCTCATTTCATCAACAGACAAAAGAAGGATTTTTCCTTACAGGAACATATAAGAACATATTCATGGTAATTGTTTTTGTCTCAATAATAGCAATATTTTTAAACGCTTTAGGATGGTTAGATGTAATATACAACTATTTGAAGGATAACTGGAATACAAGCTATGTGGCAGCAGTGATCCTTATGATAGCGATTATAGGATTCATGGCATGGATCATGCACGATCCATCAGATTCAAAGGACGCTAAAAAAGAGGGAACAGGGTGATTGGAATGGGAGTATTTCAAGAAGGATTAATTTCATTGGAACAAGCAGGCATCTTGGATGTTGTTGTACCATTTATCTTAGTGTTTGTTATTGTTTATGCAGTTCTGCAAAAGACTAAGATATTGGGTGAGGACAAGGATGGAAAGCCTAGAAAAAACTTCAATGGTGTGATCGCATTGGTAATGGGCTTGGCTGTTGTTATCCCTCATGTAATTGGCTCTTATCCCTCTCCAGATTCTGATGTTGTAAATATCATAAATCAGGCTCTTCCTAATGTTTCAGCTGTGCTTGTAGCTGTGATAATGCTTTTACTTATTATTGGAGTATTCGGAGGACATGTTAATATTGCAGGTTCATCATTATCTGGCTGGGCTGTGATGTTTGCAATAATTGCCACTGTAGTAATTTTTGGTGCAGCTGCCAACTGGTTCAATCTTCCGTACTGGTTATTTTTCCTTGAGGATACTGAAACCCAGTCATTGATTATTGTAATATTAGTGTTTGCATTAATCATTTGGTTCATAACTAAGGAAGATAAAGAAACAAAAGAGCCAAGCTTTATGGAAAAACTTGGAAAGGCTATGGAAAAGCCTAAATAAATTTTATATATTTTAAAATGGCTACATTCCTCGATATCTCAATACTAGGACATTTTACTTCAGTATTTACATTTCTTCTAGTATTTGTAATCATCTATGGAATGCTTGAAGTTTTCAATGTCTTTGGTGAAGGCAGAAGAGGATTGCATGCTATTATTGCATTAGCAATGGGTTTTATTGTAATTTTCACCAAAAGCATAGTTACAGTTATCCAGACATTCACTCCATGGTTTACAGTATTAATCCTGCTTATTTTCTTCATACTCTTTGCAGTAAGAATGTTCGGAGCAGGATCAGGGGATATTAAAGCAGAGATAATGAAAGATGGTGTTATTGTGACATGGATAATTGTCTTTACTGTTATAATACTCTTATTCTCATTAGGATCTGGTTTTGGACAAAAAAGCTTAGAAGAAGGAGCAAGTACAACACCTTCAACCAGTGTCAATGCAACTGCGCCTGCGGGGAGCACAGCAACAGGCTCATTTAACCAGAATCTTTACAATACATTATATCATCCAAAAGTTCTTGGATTAGTTCTGATAATGCTTATTGCGATTATTGCAATGCTTTTCTTGACAGCAAGAGAAGGGCTTTGATTTTCAAGTATATATTCTTAGATTGATTTAAACGTTTTTCATTTTCATAACACAGGGATTTCGTGATTGACAAAACATATTGCAGCTAATGCAGTACCGTGATTTTTCTTTATCTTCAGACTTTGCTTAAGAATTGTTATATCTTTCAGATCATACTGTTCTGAAAATCCGTTAACATAAAGTTCATTGATGCTTGCTCTTAATCTCTTTTCAACTTCCTTCTCATCGTAATTACCATTATGCTCGCAAACTAATCCACCGTATTTTTTTCCAGTCTTTTTGTCATAAAGCCATCCATAAATTATTCCTGCTGTTGCTAACTGATTTTTCGTTCCATGAGCTACAGCCATTATTGTCTCCATGACTGCCCCATGAGTCAATAAAGGCTTAGGGATCTCTCTTGCAATTGCCGGCATTATAGAGGAATAAGTCATGATATTGCACATCTCAACACCTGCATCTTTCAATGCTAAATGATAAGAGCCTGCATGAATTGTTATATCAGATTCTCCTACTCCCTGCGTTACAAAATAGTCTTTAGGCACTCTCATCCCTATTGTATAAGTCTTCACCATCATATTTCTCCATCAAGATATGTTTTGTATGAAATAAAAAAAGGAGAAGAAGAGACTGAGAAATAACTCAGTCCGACTCCAAATAATGCTATTAATTTGACTAATATTAGGAATATTTGAATATTTTTCTTAAAGTTCATAAACTCACCTATAATTGAAAAAACATATGAAAAGATTTCTATTTATAAATATTTTGGAAATTGTTTCGACAATTTCCAAAGCCCAGAAATTCGAAGAATATCTTATGTTATTATTTTGCTGACGAGAAATAGAATATTATGTAATTACTAGAAAATTAAATAATACTGAGAAAATATATAAATTAAAGAAATTCAATTAAATTATGGAAATAAATCACGATCAAACTAAACACAAGTTTTATTGCATAGTTGATGGAAAAGAATGTTTAGTAGAGTACAGTATAGCAGATGATGAAATAGATTTCTTCCATACATATGTTCCAAAAGAATTAAGAGGACAAGGAATTGCGAAGAAGATCTATGATCATATTGCTGAGTGGCTTAAAGGCAAGAATCTTAAGATAAAAACATCATGCCCTTATGCAGAGAAATATTTTATAAGTTGTAAATGATCGGCCCTATGCCTACTGCTGTTAAATAATGATTCCTAATAATCCAATCAGGCATATCCATAGTCGGCTTATAAATTAGTTTTTTAATTCTGTTAATATCTTTAATTTTTTTGAATCCAATACCCGCATAATCATTAAAATCAAGATCTTTCATCATCGATATTAACACTCTAGTGATTGTTGTGTAGACTTTTGATTTTCTATTTGGAAGCGTGACAGGAATCAATATTTCATTCTTGTTGAAAGGAATATAAATTTCATTGGCAACAGATATTACTTTGTAAGCATTTGGTAGAGGATTATTATCTGTAAATATATTAGCTAATGCTATTTCTTCCAAAGTCTCAATAATGACATCAGGAAAATCTTTCTTGATTTGCTCTAAAGTGACTGAAAGATCCTTCACTTCATATTCTTTTCTCATCTTGAACAGGAATCAGGGATGTTTTATAAAAGTTATTAAAGAAGTAAAAAAATAAAAAAAACTTAGGCTGCTGCTTCCAGCCTTTCTTCTTTTACAAAGAATGCACATTCACCGTCAGCAATGTTTGGTGCATCAACAAGCTTTGCAACTCTTGACCCTTTCTTGCCTTTTCTTAGATAGATCCTGAATGTGGAATTATGTCCTACAATGTTTCCGCCAATTGCTTCTGTTGGATCTCCAAAGAATGTATCTGGCCTTGCCATGACTTGATTTGTCACGTAAACTGTAAGGTTATACATGTCAGCAAGCTTTGAAAGTATATGCATATGCTTATTTAATTTCTGCTGCCTATCAGCCAATGTTCCCCTGCCGACAAATTCTGCCCTGAAATGTGCTGTCAATGAATCAACAACTATCAACCTGACATTCAATCCATTCTTTATCAATTCCTCGATTTTTTCAGCAAGCAGCATCTGATGATCACTATTATATGCTCTTGCAACCTTAATGTTTTTCAAAACAGTTTCAGGATCAAGCCCTACACCTTTTGCGAACTGTATTATTCTTTCAGGCCTGAATGTTGATTCAGTATCAATATACACAGCAACTGCTGCCGGATCCTGTTTTTGGATATTTACAGCCAATAAATGCCCTATCTGTGTTTTTCCTGATCCATATTGGCCAAAGCATTCAGTGATTGCCCTAGTCTCGAAACCGCCTTCAAGCAATGCATCAAAAGGCTCGCAGTATGTCGGTATCTTATTTATTGATGCTCTCTTAGCCATCACTTCATCACCAGACATAAATCCCATATCCATGCTTGCTCTTGATGCCTGAATAATTTTTCTTGCTATTAATTCAGAGACTCCTGAAGCTTCGACAATCTCTCCGACTGTTGCAACAGCAATAGCCAACAGATTATCAAATCCTGCTAAAGATAATTTTTCTGCAGTACTAGGACCTACTCCTGGAAGACTATTCACTGACATATCCTTTGTCTTCTTAATATTCTTAAGATCAATATTCACATCTCCATCTAACTCGTTTTCTTCAATCTTTTTTCTTGCCATATTTTTCACCCTTGATTTTTTAAAACAATTAGCATTAGCGTCTAGCGAACTCGGCATATAGTAATCCATTACAAATAACTCGGCATACAATCAATAAAATAATCTTTGTGAGCGCGTCAATGCAAAACAAAAAAAAATTAAAAAAATCTATGCGTAGATATCCTCTTCAATCTCATCAGAGTACAAAGCAAGATATTCATAAGCCTTGTTTAAAACTAAAGTAGCTCTTGGAATATCTGCAATTCTGAGAGAATTAGTAGTCTTCCACTCATCGTCTTTGGCTTTATAGGATCTTTCAAATGAAACAGTCCTATAAGAAACCTTTTTTCCATCTCTTACCACTTCATTGGCCCAGATGGTTGCAGCAATTGCACCTGATCTGAACTTCTTTTCAGGTAGGTTTTTGCCCATAACTTCACTTACAGATGGGGCTTTTATCTGTATGGTTTTTATTTTTTCCATTTTTACCTCTTGCTTGTCGCATTTTATTTCATATCGCCCTTAAATTATGGCCTTGAGAGCCCAGGCGACGAGGTCTGGATTTCATATGGAAACCCAACAAACACTAGAAAGAGCAATCCCTTTAAATACCCTGTGAGCCAATGTCCAGTGTGGGAAGTGAAGGATTTCCGGAAATTAAATACAATATCAGATCAGAAGAAAAAAAAGAACAAGTATTAACAACTCTACCAGTAATATCTCCATAAAAAACACCAACAGAAAACAGCATAAAAACAACAGCAAACAAACCAATAAATCCGACAACAAATAAACCTAAAAGCTTCATCAAAACAAACAGTCGAGAAACCAATATAAAAAGTTAATGAAAAAATCACTTATGATTTAAACAAAATAATTGCTCTATTCGGTTTAAGAGTTGTTGAAGAGATTTTGTTGGTCGATTTTACACCATCTTCAGTAAGATAATAATAAGAACCTCCAAAGCTTATGTATTTATCAGACTTTGTTGGATTAACATACACAAATGCTTTCTGGAATTCTCTTGATAAAACATCATCGTCCCTTTCTTCATATCTGCCCTCAGGGATAAACATACTTAAAGGAAGATCAAAACCTTTCCAAGCATTGAAATCAATACTCCACGAATCATAATACGCCTTAGTATCAGGACCCTTAATACCTAATAATCCGGTAGCCATAGAATAATAGGCTGCCTGCGCTCCATTTTCGTGTTGACCTTTTACGGGGCCAAAACCTAAAACAGACGTCAAACCCTGATTCTCAGCATTAATTAACGCATTAATATCTGTTTCACACATTTGATTCGTATACCAAAAATCAGACAAAGGTACACCAGGCCAACTTTCCATCACACTGCAAAAGCCTTCTTTAAGTGCTCCTTCAATAAGATCAGAATATTCCTCCATCACTGTATGCTGTAATCCATTAAGTATGAATATTGCCTCTTTATTTCCTTGATCCCTGTCAACAAGTTTTCTAATATTATACATGGCTTTTCTTACATCATTCATCCAAGTCTCAGCTTCATAAAGTTGGCCTGTACGGGAATCAATAACTTTAATTGTTTCTCCATTAACATATTTTAAATCACCATTTTCAAAGTTCTTCATATTTAATGGTTCGAATGAGTCAAAGAATGCTCCATTATAGCCGACACTCATCGCATTCAATATACTGTCAGCATAAAATTTCTGAAAATCTTTGTGACCAAAAAATAAGTTTGCTCTGGTCATACAACCTTCACAGTTCTTATTAGTATTCCTACAAACATCACATTCTGGTTTCGGATCAATCGGATAATTTGAATTATATATCTGCTCTCCATTAATATCTTTTAATTTCCATTCTTCAGGATAAGATCCGCCCATTCTACCGAGTATAGGAGGAATTTGCACACCTTCACCATAAGTAAATGCATGAACAGAGAACATATTTCCATAAATGATAATATCTGATTTATCTTCATTATATAATCTAAACCTATCAAGTGCTTCCCGATCAAAATATATTTTGTAAGGGTTCCATTCAACTAGTTTAATACCATCAAACCTCCACCAGAGTGAAAGTTTCTTTTTACCCAATTCTTCCATATAATTCAAGAATGATGTTCTGTCATCTTTGTGATCATAATCATATGGTTTATTGTATGTTGAACTTAACCTCGACCTCAAAGTTAATCCTCCAGTGTACCATTCCTTGTTAGCATCTATTCTAAATGTATTGTCACTTTCATCCATGGATTTCGAATCAGTAACATCAGATATCCTTATTCTTGCATCTTGATATTTACCTGTAGGAACATTCTGCCATGTATAAATGCCATTATTTTCTGTTGAGCTAACTAATATTTGCCAAGTATTTCCATTATTCAAAGAATATTCAATCTTTACGTTCGCTAATGTTCCTGAAGATTCCCATTTAATAGTCTCAGAACCTCCAGATACTAAGACCTCGCCACCGGCTGGTCTTATAACAGCAATCTCCGGAGGCTCAAAATTCGGATCATTAGTAATCAAAATCCTATCGACTTTGGTCGTAGAACGCCAATGTTTGTTAATCTTAAGAACATGATTATTCCCAGAAAGTTGATAACCTGGAGGATTGGTTGGAATCCAATGATAGCTCCAACCATTAACTGTCCTATCCTCAGGCCCGGTATAGAAGTAAGGGCTCACAATCCCATCAACATCAACAGTGAGTGTACCCCAAGAATCCTGCATCTGAGTCCTAGCCCAAACATAATATTTTCCAGGGCTTGCAGTAAAGGCATATTTCAAATAAGAAAGAGATCCATTTTGTTGATTAAGCACTAGCATGTATTCTCCGTTTGATGCCCTAGAATCTGGTCTTGCAACAAAATTCTGATAATCTTTTGAAGCTTCAGCCTCAATATAAGTTGGACCATTAACAGTAATGCTAGCACTTGATTTTTGAATAATATATTTGCCAGTAAAATCTTCTCTCGCACTTGAACCGGGCAGGACAGCAATAGCCTTAACAGTTTTTGAATCTCTCAATTCAACTGCACCAAAATATTCTTGAGAATTAACTGTCGGTGTGCTTCCATCAAGAGTATAATATATATCCGCACCAGGAATATTGCTCTCAAGCCAGACATGCATAATATTATAATAAGTGTCTGGAAATGGTTTTGCAATTAAACCTCCCCCAACAACACAATTAGGAGCATTCTCACAATCACTGTCTTCACAATCCTTTAATCCATCATTATCATCATCTTCTCCATTATCACAATCCTCAACATCCTGACCACCAACCCTATCAGCACAATACTGAGCAAGAGAAGGATTGGAAGCTGATTGCAGACAAGCGCCATCAACACAACCATAAAGGCAATTAACATAACTCAAACTAGATCCAACATACTCGCCAACAACACACGGATTAACACAAAAATCAGAAACAAAAGCAGGAGAACAACCACTTACAATACTTGAACCCTTAACAAAAAAACCATAATCAGAATCAACAGAAAAAGAATTACAAACACCAGTAACATGACCAGTGATATCATTACTAAAATAAACTGCAGCAAATAAAGCAAGGCCTATAATAAAAACACCTAAAATTCCAGTTGATAATAATCCTAAAAGCTTCATCAAAACAAACAGTCGAGAAACCAATATAAAAAGTTAATGAAAACAATCACTTAACTCCAACTGCACCAACATCATTTGTTGTCCTATAATTCCCAAGAATATCATAAGCGAAGCTCCTTCCTGTTGGGTCCTGGCCTAATTTATGTGGACCATCAGTCCAGTAAGATGCTTTGACAACAGAAGTATCTCCAATCAAATCATAATCCATTCCTTTATTATTAGCATTACCACCAACCTTAAGCCTAACATCAGGAATCCAAGCACCATCGACGCCTATATTAGGCGCAAAAATCCTTCCTTGTGGATTGTTCCAGCCCGGCTCTGTTTTATACTGTTCATTGAATGAAGTAATAATTGATTGGTTGTTTTTGACGGCCCTGTATTCGAAGGCAGACGCATAATTATCGCCAGGCTCAGCAGGTGCCAGCCCTCCCTTGCCCACGATAATTCCCTGCTGTCTTGTATAAATGTTGTGTCCGAGTGTGAGGTTTCTCGCTCTCCATCTACCAGCATAAGCTGCAGTTGGGTTGGTAAAGTCTATAATGTTGTTCACCACCGTATGAGGTGAATTGGCATCTGATTCAGCGATCAATACTCCATAATTAGTCAAATAATCTTTCCAACCCGAATCAAGTATTGTATTGCTGACAAAATAAGTGCGTAAGTCTTCCCTAAAAGGCCAATCATAGCCAATATTTCTTTTTAAAATTTGGTTACTGCAGTTAAAAAATATATTATTATGAATCCAGAAATTACCATACCCCATGCCACTGATAACAGTATCAGGACCTTCTCCAACACCATCGCCATAATGCAGTCCATAATTATTATAGTCCGGATTTTGATTTACTGCATAGAGATAAACTGCCCTGTCCAATCCGTTTTTAGTGCTGGTAACATTCGGGATTCCGGTATCCCTATGCCATTGGCTTGGCACACCATATGTATAGCCGGCTTCTCCCCTCCTTACTAAATCATGGACATAATTGTATCTAAAAACGAGCCCTAATTTACCTGTGGCTGAACTTTCGTTCATGTTATGACCTTGCGCATCCCACATCTTTCCAATTGAGCCATGCTTAACTCCGCCCCTGTATATTCTTTCATCAAGATTGTGGTGTATCTCATTATACTCAACCAAAACCCTCGACAAGCCACCTGCAATCGCAACATACTCAAAATCATGGATGTTATTATGGTGAATCCTGAAAGTATAATTGGTATCCCAAGTATCGGTTGGTATTCTTCCATTTTCGCTTGTATGTACCCCGATTCCATGAGCTCCTTGATCCATTTGTGCACCCTCAACCCACAGATCATAAATCTCATTGTAACCTATGTCAATATTATAAGGCATTGACAAAAGAATGCCTCTTCCACCAAAACCATGGATTTTATTCCTGATTATCTTAATATTTGGAATAGGAGTTGCTGCATCCGTTTGTTGTATACCATTCCTCCACCTAGAATGAGCCATTCTCCCACCAATAATTTCATTATTACTAATAATCAAATCACCCTTTGAATAAGAAATAACATTCCATCCATATTCATACCCATAAACCTTAAGATTATCGATTGTTACTCCAGTTTCATCAACTTTTATTGTTGCTTCTGAAGAAGTGCTTAGGTTAGGATCTCCAATAACTGCTTTTCCTCCACCATAAGAAGCATACGTGACTCCTTTCTTAGCAACAAGAACAGCATCAATAAACTTATTGTCAGCTTTGAACAGAACATTGTCACCTTGCATTAAGCCAAGTGAATTTACTTTCGCAATAGTTTTGATTGGATTTTGCTCAGATAATCCATTATTGGAATCACTGCCTGAATTTGACACATAATATTTTTTGCCTGAGCCTAAACATGCAAGACAGAAGTAACCACCACAATCAATTCCTGTTTCATTCTGATTTTTTATCTTATCGGAACAATTAGCAACAGGAGGATTAACAACGCAATTAGGAGCACTCTCACAATCAATCACATCATCACAATCAGTATCACCATCATTATCATCATCTTCTCCATTATCACAATCCTCAACATCCTGACCACCAACTCTATCAGCACAATACTGAGCAAGAGAAGGATTCACACCCTGATGCAAGCACGCACCATCAACACAACCATAAAGGCAATTAACATGAATTAAACTGGATCCAACATACTCGCCAACAACACACGGATTAACACAAAAATCAGAAACAAAAGCAGGAGAACAACCACTTACAATACTTGAACCCTTAACAAAAAAACCATAATCAGAATCGACAGAAAAAGAATTACAAACACCAGTAACATGACCAGTGATATCATTACTAAAATAAACTGCAGCAAATAAAGCAAGGCCTATAATAAAAACACCTAAAATTCCAGTTGATAATAATCCTAAAAGTTTCATCAAATAAATAATTTGGAAATCAGTATAAAAAGTTAACGAAATCACTTATAATAATTCTTCTTTATCACCTGTACTTCTTCTCCCCGACAAACTTAGCAACTTCTTCTATCAGTCTCTTCATCGCCAGAGGATTTGAATAATGATGATCTGCTCCTTTGAAGATCTTGATTCTTGATCCTACAATCTTCTTTCTCAATTCTCTGCTCTTGGATAATGGGACAATTTTATCTTGATCTCCATGGATTATTAATACTGGACAATTGATCTTCTCTGCTGTTGCATAACTATCATGTGATCCGTAATCCTTAAAGAATTCTATTTTTATTCCTGCCTTTTTCTTATCAGTGACTTTTTTATTGTGTTTTCTTAATTCCCATAACACATAAATGCTGCTTTTGGAGGATCAGATTTTGAATTTGATCTGGAAGTTAAGAGTTTTGAAGAATATGAAGGGATTATCAATTCTTTAAAAGAAAAATATGGCCGATACATAGAATCAATAAGATATTACAGATCATTGCATGTTTATAAGATGATATTCCTGCCTGTAGTTTAATCTAACTCTGAACTTCTTTCCAATTATTTTTATTATTCATTCTAAAATAGTAATATTTTTATATCAGGACATTAACCTTGGTCTTAGGGGGGTAGAATGAGCATTGATATTGAGACTAATCATTTGTATAAACAGATAAACCGTAAATTAAATCTTACTGTTAGCGAGCATCTAAATACAAGTGCGGGATATATCATTTATACTAATAGAAAATTTATTGATCCGAAAGAAAAACGCATTATCATTTATTATTATCCGGGTCAAGAAGATCCTAAGGCAAGAAAAATAGGGGATTACATCAATATAGGAGGCAGTACTTATTCCATACAATTCTGGGAAGCACAAAAACCTACAATTCTAGAAGGCAAAGAGCTCCAGGATTTCTACGATAGCCATAAAAGAAAAGATTAAAATTGCTTGTAGAACATCTCAATCTTTTTATCTTCTTTGCTGTTCTTTCCAAGAATTGTTAATTCTGTTTTCGCATATCCCAACTGCTCAAGAATCATACCGAATTTTTCATTATCCAGGCTATACACAAAATGCGTTCTTCCAGAATAACTGCTCTTAAGTTCGTCTGCAGCATTATTTAGCATTATGCCTTCAATATTAGGTATTGAATGCTGGACATTAATTATTTCAATTAAAGTATTTTCATTAATTATTGACTTATCTGCATTCTTAAACTTAACAGGAAATTTTTCATCCGTATAAAAATCCATCATGCCTGCAAGTTGATAAATCCCTTCATTTCCTTCTTCATATATTGATACTTGAAAAACATTTTTTCTTGATGTTGTTCCATTAAATTTGTTACTCAAATAAATATTATATTTTTTCCCATCTCTCATAAACCTGTCAATAAACTTATAACCATTTTTTTCATTCGGAATAAATCTGCCTGTAGTTTGTTTATCATTTGCCATTATGTCACCCTCATTTAAATTCCCAGAATTCAACAATCTTCTTATGCTGCTGATAAGGATTGAAATGTTTCTCAAAGACCTTTAATTTATACTCATTGAAATATGCTTCCATGACCTTTGAGACAAGATTGGCAGAAAAGCCAAGTTCATGATAGATTTCCTTGCAGCTCTCATAAACAACACATCCATTGATCACTTGCTTGAATCTTTTCTTATCACTCCAGGAAACCTGTGCATTATTATAGTATTTATTTTTCTGAAAATATTTCTGTATAAGAGCAAGGTCTTTCTTTGTGTTCCCAGATAGCTTATTTTTCTTCTTGAATTCATCATAGATCTTTTTTCCTATGAATTTCAATATTAATTGTATTTTTGCCTTGTCCCTTAATCTCTTGTAGAAAACCCTGAACATTGCAAAATAATAAACCTCAAATATCTTTGGATTCTGGATATTCTTTGATTTCAGCTTTTTTGCATGAAGCCTTTCATTAAATAGGTTGCTTATCTCCTTTTTGTAGATTATCCTAAAACCAGGCACTTGCTTATCAAACACCATATAGCAACTATTGAACACAACATTAACAAAATTCTTCCCAATCATGATGGATTAAACAATATCTAGTATATTAAATTATCGGTTTTTCAGTGCATTTACTGACTAATAACATATACATATTTATAAAGGGTTTATAAAGGGTTTATAAATGTCGGATTTGTTTTGCTAAAATATTCATATTATAATAGCATATAGAAATAAACTTCAAGCAGGGCGCCGATAATTAATAATATAGTGCTCACCGTGAGGAACGTCATTCCATCCTTGAGAACATACTCGAATTTTTTTGATCCCATCTTTTCCCTTAATACAGCCTGGCTTAATATGCATCCTGCAACTATGGCAAAGAAATATGCTCCTGCCTCTGCTAACATATGTGGAAGAACTTTAACAAATGTATTCGTGAATGCGTTGAATGCATTGTTTGTAAGAGTTGCAACATATGCAAAAACAACACCCCAGACAGACGCATTCCAGGCTAAAAACAATATTGCTCCAGCCCCGAATATTAACGATAATACAACAAATATTAACATCACTTTCAAATTATTGAAAAATATCGAATTAAAACTTAAAGTACTATATGCTCCTCCTGTAACTCCTATTATTCTTAATTGATTATCGAATATTCCGCTTACAAGCAAATTCGGAAATTTCAATGAAAATAGCGCGTATGCTAAGAATATTCCTAAAAACAGCAATAAATATATTTCAAGAACATCTAAATGATCCTTAAAGATCCTCTTGAAAGTGAATTTTCTTTCTTTTGTATCCTGAACTTCTTCAATAACCATAATCTTGTTCAATGAAGGAACTAGCAATAATGAAAGAAATGCAATGCTTGCAATGCCCTGGCTTCTTGGAAATACGATGTATGCAGCAATAATACCGATTATTGCATACACAAGTCCTATCACAAAAGCAAATCTTGGCTTTCTCTCAAGCCAATCTGGCTTCAAAACATTCTCAAGCATACTTAAATCTTGGTATAATTGTTTATAAATATTCTTATTCACTATGTGAGTGATACTAAAATCTATTCTAGAAAGTCTTCGCTTATCTCGAATTCATCATCATCTGCCTTTTTCGCATCACTTCTATCTTTTTTTATCTCGGGTTTTGATTCAAGGACAACTTCTTTCTCATGATCAAGCATTTCAATCTCATGCTCCGGGTTTAAGTCTGTAAATACTAAATCTGCAGTAAACTCGAGCCTGTTCATCATGTTGTTTTTTACTGTTCCAAGAACTTTTATCTGCTCTCCAAGTAATTCTGTTTTAAACTTTTCAAATCCTGCAGGATCATTATTTAGTTTTACTATTTCTTCATCATTTAATTTCAACAATCTTTGTGCTTGCTGTTTCCAGAAATTCACCCTGATATTAGATGTCCCGTCATCAAGATATACATTTAATATATAATTGAATACGGGTTTCTGGACTTGATGCTCATCGCATTCGAATACATCATTCTTTAATCTCATTCTCTTATTGCACTTAGGGCACATCTCAAAATATCTTATATCGAATACCTGGACTATTGTTCCCATGACTTCGGCAGTCATTCCATCAGTCAGCTCAGAGATATGCTTTCTATCATATTCTTTTCTCTCCTTTGTTTGTATCGATACATTAGCAGGATTTATTATTAAATGGCTGCTATCGCCAAGATGAAGCTCTTTTCTTCCAGCATTATCTCTAACATAAGCATTTTTTATCTTAATAACATCTTCTTCTTTTATCTGCTCAAAATCATTAGTCTTATCATTCCAGAATACAACCCTTATTGACCCTGTCTCATCAGCCATCATTAAATTTGCAACTTTTCCTTTTCTTTTCTCCGTGCTGAATTCACGCAGCTCATATTTCCTAACTACTTTTCCAACAACATCAACAGACTTCATGCCGAGAAGAACATCCTTTATCTTTAATTCACCAGAAACCTCAAATATCTTGATTCCAAGCTCATTTGCAATAATATGAGCAGCGCCTTCCTCGCTGACTAACCCATATAATTGCTCTACCTTTTCAGCAATCTTCTGCTTTACATTATCCTCAGAAAGCCCTGTCTTAGAGCATATCTTGCTTATGATATCTTTTAAAGGAACTTGAATCATCTTTACCCCCTAAGAATGGTTTTATCTTGGAATTTATATAGGTATCGGTTGGCAAGTTTTATGCGCAAAACCATAAAATATATAAATTCTATGGAATTAACGTATTCTATGGCAACTACAATATCCATATCAAACGATATGAAGCAAAAACTCAAGAATCTAGGAAGAACAGGAGATTCATACGAAGATGTGATCAGAAGAATGTATGAAGTGACTAGAAAAAATATACTCCTAGCATACCTATACGATACCTCAGATTCTGTACCAATAGACGAAGCAATTGCCCAAGCTAGAGAAAAATGGCAAAAGTAGTAATCACAGAATCACTCAAAGAGGAAGTATTCAGGAAATTTAAGCAAGAGTCTGAAAACATTTTTCTGCTAATGAAATCTGTGGAGATATCGCCAAATAAAGGCAAAGCTCTAGGAAATGTTGAAGGCATAGTAATTAAAGAAATAAAATATAATAAATTCAGATTCTATTTTATCACTGATGGCCATATTTTGAAATTCGGGACAGATGATGAACTCTATAATCTTTTAATTAAGTTTGTCCGCATGTCTGAAAAGAAAGATCAGAATAAAGTGATTAACGAAATTAAAGATATTCTAAAATCAATAGGATTTGATGCGTTCTAGTTCATGTCTTTTTCACAAATGCATACATATATTCATTATCATTCTTAGAGGTTATGGCAACAGTATCATAGTTCATTGTTGTTATAGCTACTTGTTTGCTATTGCCAGATGCTTCAGCTATTCTTGTAGGAGCAGCATATGATAGATCACATAATACATCCTCAAGACAAGGGCTTGTGAATACATAAATATTATAATTCATATTTCCTGTTATTGGGGTGTTGTCAACGAATATTGTTGGCTCTGTCCAATCCAATTGTATGAAACCACCAAATGGCATTGGTTGCTTTTGGACATTATTTATCTTGACAAATCCTGGTTCTAAAAGATCTTGAGGAATAACATTCAACAGATTGTTGTTCATAGCTATCTTCTGGTCTGGATCAACATTGTTTATCTCATTTCCATCTGTATCGATTGCTGTCACAGCTACAAATAATTCTTTTCCTGATTGAATATTAAGCAATGGATCACTGCCATTGATTATGTATAGAAATTTTTTTGTTGACTCAACATAATACGCTTTGTTCTTTTCTAGAACTATCGATATATCATTTCCGTCCTTATCTTTTATTTTATAATTAAACGCACAATATTGTCCATTTCCATCATCTTTTACATAACATATAGGCTCCTGAGCAATATCAATATCTTCCATTACATAATATCCTTCGGTTTTTGTGTCTAATGTTATATGATTATTTAGAACGGTTTTAATATTAATAATATCTTGACTGAATACAGTCAAATCATCTGATACATATATTTTATATCCTGCAATATCAGGGACTTTCATCTGGTTAAATGTTGGCTCATCAAACATAACTATCACTGAATTCTTATCATGCTTCATACTCATTAAACTCAATCCGGTAATAGGAGGCGGAGGATCATTATCCTTTATTGTTATTGCAAATTTTAAAGTGATATTTTCTTCTACAATATCCTTGCCATTATAATATTCTACACCATACCCTGTTTTAAGGCAGAGCCTGAACTTATTTTTAATGCTTTGGCATTGCCTATAATTTGACCTGCCTAATTTCATTGCATCAAGCTTTTTGACAAAATTAATGCTATTTATATTTGTTGAATCAATGAGCAATGGGTCATTATTCTGATCTATATACTGGAAGTAAGATGATGCAGAATACTCAGCTCCGCTCTTTGTGAATTTGAAGACAGCATTATTGCTCTCAGAAGCAATATCTATAGATAAATCTCCTTTTGTTAGCATGCATTGACAATCAAAATCAGGACTTGATGCACAATCCTCAACACTTTCAACAAAAGAATCCATAATTTTTTCTTCTTTTGATCCAGAGCAATCCCTTGTCAATTCAACATTAACCCCCTCAACAATATACTTTGATGATGTTTGATCATTAAACTGTTTGATATGCGCATCAAGACATACATCCTTTGGATCTGATGATAATCTGCATTCATTGCTTGTCTGATTCATGAACATAGAAAGATTATGGACAAGGAAAAAATCAAAAGGCATCTCAACAGTGAATGAAGGATAGATAGAATATTTACCTATGATGCCCTTGCTCTCTATCTCTTCTTTTGCAATTATTGCATATTGCGAATATGTTGCAGAACTATACCCGTAATGCTCAGCATACATCATGACTTGAGGAACATAATTATGTTGATCATAAGGGTCATTGCATTTCATAAGCTTGCCTCCTAATCCATTATATGCACGCAAAGCAGCTTCCCATTCATAATAGGTTTTTTTCGTAGCAGTCTGCAGACAAATAGGCACTTTAACCCCTTTTTTTGCATAATCGTTATAATATCCTCTAAGGATATATGCTCCTGCATTGATCTGGCAATCCTTGTCTGCAAGGAATTCTGCTTTTGTATAAAACCTACCGCATGCTTTTTCTATACTTCCGCCTTTTTTACCATGCACACTATACACTACTTGTGGTATTCCACATGCATCAGCAAAATTACATTTATAAGCATATTTTGGATCTGCTCCTGTTTCAACAGTGATTTTTCCTAATAATATGGGTTTAGGAATGCTGTATTTCTGTGCATATTTTTCTATTATTGGCATAAGTTGTTGCTTGTCAATATTTTCTAGAGTACGTTGAGCTTTCTCTTCTTCTTGCTTTGTCAAAGACACTTTTTTAGCAGTTGATTGGACTCTACTTTGTGTTCCTGAGACTAGTGTTGTTGATTGTGGTTTACTAACTTCAACAACAGTTTTCATATTTGACCCAATTGTCCTTGACTTGCTATCAATTGCAGCTGCAGTGATTGTATATTTTACGCTCTGATCATTATTAGGCGCAAACAACACACAGGATTTTGTTTTCCTTTCCTCAACTAATTTTGCAGGATCTGTAATAAAAGAGCATTCTATCTCTATGTTCTTATATTTCTGGCCATTATTCTCTTCATATACGGCAGTTTGCTGACTTGATGGAGTGTATTTTGTTGATTTGTCTTCAATTATTGGTTTAAAAATTATGCTTGCACATTCCTTAGAAGGATTCTCTACACTTAATATGATTTTAAAATTCTTTTCTCCACTGATCTTTTCAGGGACAGAGGCAATATTTGTTATCTTCCACACAGTGTTTACATTTGTCTGACACTCAACAGGACTTGATGATTCAATATTTGTAAAGTCTATTTTAGCAAATCCATTCTGCGCATATCTGAATCTGTATATTGCTATTACTCCTCCTTTAGCAGCTTGGCCAGCTACTGTCTGATACCCATACATTGGAACCTTGACAACTGCATTCTTTGAAGAGCTTGAATGTATCACTTCACCATTCCCTGCATAATAAAGTATGTGGCCTGCATGATAATGGCCTCTTTCAGGCTTATTCATCATATTAGAAAACACTATGTCTCCTTTTTTAGCATTATTTAGTACATTATCTCTAGTGCAAGGTATCTTGTTCTGGACACTCTTGAAATATATTATCTGACCAGGATTAGTTGTTGTCAATCTGACATCATCACCACATACATATTCAACATCTCCAGTTGCAACAAGATCATCAGCCATAATCATGTATTCATATGCAGTTGCAGGAGCAGATTTAGAGAATGCGGGCAACCCAGACCTATATGCAATCCAATGGATCCAGCTTGAACAATCAAAAGCACAAGATCTTCCTTCAGAGAAAGCGGGATCAAAGGGCAATTTAGCAGAACGGTATTGATTATATGCGCAATTCAATCCTTGATGACCGAACATGTCATAATAATAATTTGCTATCTGATCAAAACATTCTGCAGATCCGCAGACTACTTTTATCTTTCCCTGAGATGTATCAACAGCCCCTACTTTTTGAGCAATATAGTTTTGCACATCGATATTATTCTTGTATTTCCCAGATTTAAAGACATAAAATGACCATTGGTTCTGGGCAATAAAGCTAGCAATGCTTTGCTTCATTGATGTTTCTAGATATACATCATAATTGATCCTAGAAATGTCAATCATGTTAGAAATCTGTGGGGCATGGGAATTCATGTAATCAGAAATAAAAAAAGAGATATCCTCTTTAGCGGGATGACAGTTTTCAGATTCTGAATTCCATAGATTATAGACATAAGAACCGCATTTTGGAGTGATATCCTGCTCTGCATCACCTGCATCTGTTTTTGAAATATCCTGAATATGTATGCCTCCGTTATCAGCAAAATCCTTCAACGAAATATGAGAACCGTATTTTGCTGTCTGATCAAGAAAAATAAATGCCTTATTACCATCTGTTATGGCATCTATCATCCCTGATTCATATGTTCCGAAATAAACATCCTTTCCTAAGTCTTTGTATAAGAATTGCACGATAATAAAAGCAGATATCATCCCTATAATTATGAAAAGTGTTACAAAAACTGTAAATGCCTGTGATTTTTTATTCATATTATATCCGTTATTCACACTGTATCTTTTATTCATATTATCATATCTTGTTTTTCTCCAACACAAAGTATTCCATCGATAAAGTAAGCTTCAATATTGAACCATCTCTATCAACAATCTCTGTATTAGAAATGTATGTCTTTTTTATCTTTGATAAGTCTCCACTATTAATCGGACAAAAGAATGCCTTATTGGCACTGCCTGGCTCGGATATAACCAACCTAAACTCATCGATAGGATCCTTATTTGTCACATTAATATTCTTAAAAAATATATTAAACATCTCTTCTGTCCTAGTATAATCATTATTGTTATAATCCTCAACAATTATGTCCTGAATGTTTTTTTCTGGATCCAAGTAATAAGGTGCTCTTAAGAATGAATCTAGCATAAAGGAAACATCTAATCCATGAAAATTATCTATTGTCTGGTTTGTTGCAGAATTATCCTTTGTCAGCCAAAATAATGCTATCATTATCACTACAGTGATTGCTAATACTATGATAGCCAATAAATCAGCCATTAATTCCTGGGATTTTTTATTCAACCTTATTCTCATTTTAACTATTTGGGACAATGACCTCAACAACTAAAATACAATAATTGAATCTGTTAATATCCTTATCATAAGCGCATGTCACAGGGAATTCTTTTATTATCTGGGATGCTGAACCTTTTCCATAAATATTATTCTTGAGCAGCACTGTCCAATAATCCCATTGCTCCTTATTGTAATAAACCTCTTTCAAGAACACTCTTTTTCCTTGGACATCCTGCCCATATATCTTGATCTTTGCAGCAACATGTTTCCTGAACATGTATGGCATGCTTTGGTCCAATACAGATGAATCATTCAATTTGTTCATATCAATAATTCCAGAATATACTCTGAAAGTCTTAGGATCCTGGACTGTGATCATGTCTGAATACAATATCCTGTTGGATAAAACCTCTGCCTGCAATAATCTTGAATCTATCTTGTTGTTGACATAGAAATTTACCATTATTATAAATGCAAATAATCCTACTACTGCTATTGTGATACGTAGAAAATTCCATAAAAAATATTGTATCTGGGATTTCTTATTCAGTTTCATTTTTTTATAATCATCATGTAAAAAATTCTATATATGATTTTTCTATTAACACAGCATAATCATTGTTATTTATCTCTTTTAAGTTCTCGTCAGAGATTTTTATTATGACCCAAAATTCATTAGCATTATTTATGTACATGCCAAAGTATTGATCAAGAGACTTATCATATTTCTTGAGCAAAATATCATTATTGAGCTTTTCTTGCAGTTTCATCTTTATTATACAGGCCAGTTTCTGACTTTTCAATGTATTTACATCATCAGAATAGTATATAGTTGTATTTATATTAGCTTCATAATACAACATCACCTTGCTCGCATTATTTCCCTTAGAACCGTATCGATTAAGAAGAGCCTGGGCCGTATCTGAATAACTCTTTATGTTATTTCCATTATAATAGGAATAAATTTTCATGCCACCGATGTTTCCAGAAGTCTCATATGATGGGCATATATCGCTAGTATCGATATCATAATCTGATAACTTAAGGACATTGCCTTTTTTTGACATGACAAGAAATTTTGATGAAGTTAAAGACTCTTCAACAAAGATATTTTTTGATTTGGAAAAAGCATAGGTTGTGGGATTTTTCATTTTCCCATTCTCCTCTTCATAGACATCAACACTGAAATTGTTAAGGCCTATAAACAAAGGATTATTAGGCAATAGCAGATATCTCTTAAGTGTCGGATCAATATCTTCTTTAAGATTATAATTCATAACAAAATCACCTTGGTTTATATTCTCAATATCAGCCATCAATGCCAAATCGATTGAATAATATTTTTTCCAGAAAGTATTCTTTGTTATTATTGTATTAAGTGTAGCCAGGATTATGAATGCTATGGCTGCTGCAGCTATCAGTTCCCACAGTATATACCACAATTTATTGCTCATCCCCTTTTTACGATTAAACATGAATATTAACTCAGGGAATTAGCTTAAAAAAGGTTTCGATTTATTCTGTGATTGTTCTTTAATATATGCAATTATGTGCAGTTATTCTGTAATTATTCTTAGAAGGTGGTTTGCATCATTCAATGCCTTATACTTAACATCAGTCTTCAGGTTCTTGCAATAATCATCAGTACAGTAGCTTCCTGGATATAGATCATATTCAACATTTGCATTATTGTCTAGTGTCAATGATAGCCGGAATTCTCTTTTCTCTTGAGGATTAAGTGATTGCTCTGTACTTTTTAGTTCAAAAGAATTTGAATCCTTCAGGGCATTTGGCTTCGCAATCAATTTTATTGCAAAATCGCCGTTATTCGTTATCTCTGAGAATAATGTTATTCTTGTCCCTTTTAAGCATTTTATCTCCTGACCTAGAGCAATCTTACAAGGAATGCTTGAGCTTAGTTTTTCATTTGGATTCGTGCTGACAATAATAGTTGGATCTATCCTCACATTTATAGGATTAAATTCTAATGCAGGCCCAGAGCATTGATATGCAGGGGCAAAGTAATTATTTATTATTGCATTGCACATAGCTATTCCTTTATCATAATATGTTATAATGTTTTTTTGGTCAGAATTTATTATCTTGAACTCGCAGGATGAATATGCAGGTAATTTAATGATATTTTCACAATATTGATTATAATCAGCTGTCCCATATTCATATGCACACACATAGATATTATCTGATTGAATAAAATTGGTGTTTATGTCATTAATATCCTGACTACTGCATACTGTTGAATCATAGCTTTGTACGTATTTGCTTAATATTTTCTGGCCAAAATATTTTGTATTGCAGGATGGGAATGCGCAGTCAGGATCAGGATTTATTTCTCCTGTATTACTGTTTATGCAGGATAGATGATTGAAATCCTCTACTTTGCATTTCTGTCCTTTGCTTACATCGCATAACATTGCATCATTACTGCAATAATAATAAGAAGGGCTGTCTTTCTCCATATATCTGAATGAATAAGGATTTAGCGTCCCTTTTCCATATACAAGATAATAGTCATCACAGCTCTGGATCTTTGAGCAGTCCAGAGAATTTTGAGTGCAATCCAGATTGCATACAGGAGGATTGGCATTTGCATCATAAACACATGTTGCCTGTATTGCCAGTTTTGATAGACTCTGGGTTTTGCATTCTTGATATACTTTGTCATAATAATTTATTCCTGTGAGCAATTCACCATCTAATTTGCCTGAGCAAACCGTATTTGATATAGGGCATCTTTGTTTGCTGAACTGCTCATCTTTCTTCCTGTTCTTATCATTATCCTCCCATACATTAAGGATTCTTTTAGTCCCATCATATTGCATTGATATTATTAATGAAAGAGCCTTGCCTCCTATTCTTTCACATTTACCATTATTTAGCTCAAATGATTCTATCTCAAAATCCTTTGAAAAAGTCTTGCAGGATGCAACATCCTCATCCTTACTTGTCGGTTGATCAACATAAAGACACATGCATATTCCGCTAGGATCACAATTAGAAGGCCTTTCAATGACTTTCTTACTTATATATGTAGACGATCCTCCTGTTCCGCCTGTAGCCGATACTGTGGTTATTGCGTTCGGATCACAGTTTATCTTGTCTCCTTTAAAGATAAAGACTTGATAATCAGTATCGGCTAAAGTGATGATTGTCCTTGTCGAATCATAAGGCTTTACAGATCTTGATTTAGTATCAATGATAGAGAACACGTTCTCAAAGCTTTTTTCACTTGATTTATCCACAGAAGGAGCAAAGGCACTATAAACCATCCATAGTATAAGGACTATTACAGCAATCCATGCAAGAGCATAAATTATCTCTAACACCAATCCAATATTAAAAGAAACCGTGGCTTTCTTGTCATTTAACATTTTATTTCTTTATATACAATGTAATAGGATTTAAATCGTTTTTTGCAAATAAGCCCTCACTGTCTGTGTTTTTGCAATTTTCATCTAAGCATTTCACTGCAGGATATGCTTCATATGATTTTCCCTTCTCGAGATTTGTTAATTCAACAATTAAATATTTTGACTCGCCTGATGCCACAAGCTCTGGATTTCCATCAAACCATAGTTTGTTGTTCCCTTCTTCTATCCAGGGATTTGCATAAATATACAGATCATTCTCACCTGTATTCTTAACAAGAACCTTTAATCCGATGCTTATATCAGAGCATTCAAAAACCTGAGAACCTTTATCTTTGCAGCTCTTTTCATCATCTGCAATGTTTATTGTTAATACATCAAAACCATTCTCTGCATCACCTGCAGCATTATCACTCTCATCCCTATTAAGTGGAAGGCAACAGAATCTTAGATCTTTATTGCTTCCTGAGCCGCATCCTAATCCGAGAGTTCCACGCTCCTGCGGCAAGCAGAATTCCTTGCATTTCCCTCCAGAGAGGCTGCATACACTGTTTATTGTATCATCCTGAACATCAGAACCCTTGATCAAAAACATGATCACTATGAATGCTAATATAAGAACAAGAACTAATCCAATCGGAAATTTCTTAGCATCTAAGTCGTCTCCTCTCTTATTTTTTATAACATATCTCATGATTATCACTTGTCACAACAGAAAGTATCGGCTGGAGTGGTTGTCGGACAGAAGTTAGTAACACATTTTCCGTTGTCTTTAAGGCCGGTACATTGTGATGATGTGCAGTCACATCCAAAACCTGAATTAAACACCACCTTTTTATTTTTATCATTTGTTACTGAATTGCATAGTTTATGAGTAGGATTTTGCGAACAAAACACACATTTAGATTCGCAATCCTTGCCACTATTCAAACACACCATAAGCTTATTTGCATCACAATACTCTCCTTTAGCCTTTCCATCACATGCATTTGTTATCCCGACATTTGATTTACAACATATGAGATTGCTGTCTTTCCCGCATGTTGCATCATAGATCCTATCTCCAGGAGCATCACAACGGCTTGTACATATTCCATTAACCTCAGCGCCTAGACAGTCCTTATCAACCAAGCCTATGGTTGCGAAATATTTTTTTAATACTCCAGAACTTAAAATATAAAAAATCAGTACAGCTAAAATTATCAGAATCAGTATCAATCCAAAGGGGAATTTCTTAGCATCTAAGTCATCTCCTCTCTTATTTCTTATTATTTTAGCGGTATGCAACATTTTGGTTGAGTTTTATCATCGCACTTCCATGGGCCTATGGTTCCACCGTTCTGGTCGCATTCAGCTACAGAGCCAACACATGTGCCTTTTTTATCCTCGCATGTAAGTCCTGAATTGAATATGCTTCCTCCATAAATAAGGAAGTACACTAAAAAAAATAGAACAAGCAATACCAGCACAATCACTATCACTGTCTGTATGCTCATCTCTACTGCTTTCTTATTCATTTTATCCGAAGACTTTGCAGCATTCCTGGCCGTTCTTTGTACAGTCTGTATCATCTGTTGTTGCTACTCCTCCTGAACAGGGAGAATTACATACTCCGCCATAATCAACAGAGCAGCTCTTTAATCCTTCATTCAGGTTGCGCACATAATTCACAATCAAGAATGCTAATATAAGCAAAATCAGCAATCCTATGGCCGCAATTATTATAACATTCATTGACATTTCAACGCCTTTTTTTCGCATTTTTACACCTCAAGCTTTTTTATGAATTTATATAAGCTAAACCTAATTGAGCTCCTATATAAATTTTTTGATGATTGCAAGCATTTTAAGCTGTTTTCTTCATTGAGAGCTATCTTAGAGCAAGTGAGTTTATGATAAATGATTTTGGGATAAACGATTTTAGGATAAGTGATCTCAGGATATTTCAACAATCATATACTTATTGTCATAAATCCGGAATATTTCACCTTCAACTGTGCCTACATTATATTCACATACATCTGGCCTGCATAATGCTCCTGCAAATATTTTATATCTGCCTGCTTTGTCAAATGTCACTTCCTTATCTAAAGCACAGTCAATTGTCTTTCCTTGATTCACAAGGCATTCGCCCTGGCTTTCATATATCTCAACATCTTTGCACTTATCTGCCTTGCATTCATATCCTATCTTCAGTCTTGGGACAAATGAACGGTCTTTCATGCCGATGTTCTTTATTCCCACATAAGGCTTTAATTTTGTATTTTTAATGCATCCAAGCACATTATTTGTAAATGATGAACAGCCAGTAGGAAGGTTGCTTGAACTTACTGCATCTCCATTATTCAATATCCCTGCATATTCTGCTGTAAAGAAATCATTATCCTCATTTTCATTCTCTTCAACAATGCTTTTCAATGACTCAAATATCTTAAATGGATCGCTGACTCTCAGATAGACAAATAAGGCTAATATCAAAAGTATAAAAAAGATAATAAATGTTGCCGACGCTTTTTTCCGCATATTCTCAATCCCTTTCATCTATACTAATTTGAATATGAACTTTAATACACCGTATATTATTGCAAGGCCTACAAGTATGAATATCACTACCTTGATCATGTTTATGGTTTCAGCAGCCACTTCAGCTTCTCCTTTCTTGTTCATTTTCATTATGTCCTCTTATGTTCAAGCCTATATAAATATTATGGCTTGGAATGAGATAATTGATTAGTTTCAATCCTCTGGCATTTAAGCCCTGCAATTGTATCAGTAGTATACTCTCTGAATTCGATGCCTGAGAAATATATTGGATCATTTGGACTTAAGGCTGTGACTAATACAATCCCTCCGCCCGCAGCTATAATAGTACCTCCAATAACCCAACCATAGCCAGGTATTGCCAAAAAGGTTGATCCTGTCTTTATTGCACCTACTCCTACAGCTGCAATTCCTCCAAGCCCAAAAGCAAATCCTGTTGAAGCAGCAACTCCTCTTTTTTCTTCAAGAAACTTGTCAATCCATTGCTTATCTGATATGTAAACAAAAATACTTGCATATCTCTTTGATGTATCAAGAGTATCATATTCAGGAGGTATTTGCCTATCGCCAGATTCATCTCTTCCAGATAAAGAGTAGAAAGGCTGGAAATATTCTATATACCTCATCTTTCGAGTATCAAGAGGATATGTGTTTCTGTCAATGACGATGTTTTCATTGGCAATAAAACCCAACAATCCCTGCATATGCTCATTCTTTTGCTTGAACTCATAGACAGAGCATACATGGCAGATTATTCCATCTCCTTTAAAGAATTGTCCATCACCTTTAAGCCATTCATAATAACATCTTCTCATGTCCTCTGCGATAACTCTTTTTGGATCCTCTTTTGCCTTTAGATCTATCTTTATGTTTCTTGTCGGACATTTCACATCGCTGAATAGGTCTCTCTTGGTTATGCTTGCAATTGTTGAATGAGCAATAATGCTGTTTCTGCAATCCTGGACCTCAAGCTTGTCTTTTAGTTCAGTATAGAAATGATCCACAGCTATTGCTATCACAACAATAGTCAGAGCTGTAAGTATCATATATAGAACAACTGTTTCAGATATCCCTCTTTTATTTTTAATAAGCATATTGCGTGCATAAATCGTTTATTTTATTTGCAGGAATGACAAATGTAAAATACCCATTATTATTACCTGGACCAGGGTCATAGTCCTTCTGAAACATCACTAGATACACTTGCTTGGGCTTGAATATAAATAGTTCATTGTCCCATATTTTTATTTCGAAATCCTTTTCATTAATTATATACTCTTCAATTGATTTTTCTGATTCTGATGGTTGATTGATGTAACTCCAATAAGTCATTTTAGGTTTAGTCATGTATGTGTTTTTCATAAATTCAACCAATCCAGAATAATCTCCAAGATCCTCTTTTATCTCTAGCTGAGAACAGATAAAGCATATCTTATCATATCCCAATCCGCCTGTTGTCGATCCAAAATCCTGGTTGGGAAAAACATTTCTCTTTGCTTCGCCAAACTGATACCAACAAGTCTTGATCTCTTCTGCAACTGCATAATTGAATATATCATTATTCAATTCCTTGAATTTCTTTATTTTCTTATTTTCATAACGTATCTCTAATGCTTCCATCTTCTCTGGATTATAGCCAAAATCAGCCCTGCTCTTATAGAAATTGACATATCTCTTGTTACATTCAATGCTTAAAGGACTTGATCCTCCTATTTCACCCATTGAAGATGCCTGGACACTTAATTTGCATGATTCAATATTTCCTGAGGTTGTAGCCTTAAGAAACAAGAAATAACCAACTAATAATGCAACAATAAATGATACAATGACTAATATTGTCCTTGCTGTCTCTCCTAATTGGGCTTTTTTCATTGTTGTGATATTGTAGGCATAAGGAAAGCTATATATAATAGTACAAGCAGCACAATAAGTGTTAATGCGATAAATGTTATTATCACTATCTGCTCCCAAGATATCGGTTCTTCCTCAGCCATTGCTCATTATCCTGAATTTACCTTAATAAATTTTTCCCTTTAGGATGGGATAGCCACATATAGTGTCGGCTAGCGAACCTTAATATTCAAAACACGATTACAAATAACTCGTTAAACAATTAGTGCCAAACCCTATGTGAACCTGGCACTATATGCACGCAATAATCAAATAATTCTTAGATTAGTAAAACAAAAAACATTCCACTTACACTTCATTGCTCACTTGCAAATATCCAATATCAACTTTATCTGTCTTGGCACTGGATGCAATGGGAGTATTGCATATCCTGACTGATCTTTTGGATCATTCTCATCACATCCCCTATGCTCAATATTTATCTCTTCACCTGCACTAGGCCAGTTCAGGCCTTGAGTAAATAACCTGAACTTGAATTCTTGTGCAATGAGGCTCTTGTTAGTGATCTCGTATAAGGTCTGATTCACAAGCTCACAGGCATCTATGCCTGAACACTGCACATTATCCCTCCTGGCACATGCTATGAGCAAGTCCCTTATTGTGTAACTTTTTGCTGAACACTCCCGAACATCTATGCCTGTCACAGAAATAACGTAATTTGATGCCATCTGCTCAGCTATGTATTGTTTCTTATAATCCTGGATAGGGTTCTTTATCCTGAACATTAAGAACAGGAAAAATCCTACAATTATTATTATGACTATAAGAGCTAATCCGAATGCCTCCATCTGTGATTTTCTGGATTTACTTGGCCTGTTTTTCCTCATCTCAAATTTTCCTCATCTCAAATAACCCTCAACAACTATCATTCCAAAGTTCCTTTTTGCATTTATGCCTGTGTTTTTCTCTATGATTATAGGTATGCTTATCTGCAATGTCCTTGTTGCAGATATATTATTATCATAGATTGTTATCTCATACCCATCTGGATAGATGCTCACGAATGTTATCCTGGAATTCTTGAAATGATTACTGTAATAATCATAATAGTCTTTTCTTGTGGCAGGATCATTCAATGACTTGTTTAGTGCGTGTATCTTGTAATAATCAAAGCAATTGATCTTTTCATTTACCATTGTATAGCATTTCAGTTCAGGGAATTCTGTTATTGTCTTTGCTAAAGCTATTACTGATAAATCTCCATATTGTATGTTCGAGTTTTTCCAATCCTCCTGCTTAAAAGTATTATATATTGCTATCCCTATCACAAACAGTATTATGATGATTATTACTACCGTAATGCTCTCTCCTAATTGTATCTGAGATTTTTTTGTTGATTCTGCCGGATTTCTTTTTGTTTGATGGCTTTTATTCATTTTAGGGATTATTTATGAATCATTTAATAGATTATCGGGCATGATGATAATTCCAGATCCTTATTATCATCATGAAATTGTCGCATAATATTATATATATCCTCGTTATGAATTAATTTCTGATCCTTCAAAGCATATAAAGTAGTGGAAGGTCTGATGAGCAATATCCTGCAATCATAGCTAATATCAGTATCATCTTCCATTAATTCTATTCTTTCAATCTGAAGCTTTCTCTTTATCTCGAATTGTTTAAACGCCCTGTCCATCTGGCATTCATAGTATTCCTTATTGTCAGAATAGATTGCTGCTAACAATGAAGCCTTTGTGACATATTGCGTGACCTTATTGCTAGTACCCTTATGAAAATTTATCTGGCCATAACTAAATATATCTGGATTATTTGGAATTATTTGTATATAGTCTTTGCCTGTCGGACATTCTTCAAAACATATTATCTTGAAATTCTTGAATGAAGCTATTTTGTTGGCAAGATTTGAGCCTGTTGCCTCAACCTTTGTTATATTGCTTGGAAGGGCATTGAAAAATGCTTCTGCTTTCAGATCTCCGCCAGCTTTGTAATAAACGATAAATGCAGTCTCTGGGCTTGTTATATAAACAAACCTTGTGACTGTGAATGGTATTGAGAAATCTTCAGTGCTCAATAATAGTTTATCTGTATCTAATGATGAAGGTGCAAATATTATCTCCACAGGAAGATTTTGTCTCTGGGATTGGGCTATACGTATATATGCCAGATCTGTATCCTTATCACATGAGAATTGAATATTTGTCTTAGGTATATCTATTGAAGTGAATGCGTCTGATAACTGCTGTTTTCCCTTGATTGATGCAACTATCTGGCTTATCAGATCCTGGCTTAATTTTTGCTCTGAATCCCTGGCATTCTTGACTGCTATACCGATAATGAACAGGAATATCACAAATCCTGCTATTGCAACAAATATCCAATTGAACTGTATTTCAATAGCTGCCTTTTTATTCAGATCTTTTGACATTAGTTTCATGTTTCAGTAATATTTGTCTTTGAGCCTGTGCCTTTTAATGTAAGATAAAAATTCTTGTTCTTCTGCTTAATACACGTACATGCATTAGGGTTATCAAGAATTATGAATTCAGAATATCCTGCTCCAATCGTATATTTTGATTTGACAAATATGTTCTTTCTTATCCCTGCCTGAACGCTCTGCATGATTATCTTATCATTGCAGCTGAAAAATCCTGGTGAATCTATTTTTGATGCATCAACAAGACATAATGTTTCGTAATCGCACGGAGCTACAACAGACTGCTTAGCAACAGACCTATAGGAATTGCCTTGTTCGATCAATGTTTCAAGCCTTGTTGCAAAAGTCAACTGCTCTGCCTGACAGCCTTTTGAAATGATTGCAGAAATTGCCTTATATCCAAGGATCGCTGTTATCCCTATTACTATTGCAACTAATATGTATATGAAAATCTGACCAATGATTTGAGCTTTGCGCATTTTAGGTTTCAGCATATGTTTTAAGATTCATGCTAATTTAGCACTAGATTATCTTCAGTTCAGACAATATTTTTGCAACCTCTGATCTTGTCAACAAGCCTTGATCAAGATAATCGAATAAAAGCTTCTTGGCATTATCTTTTTTCATCTTGCCATTATCAATCAGGTCAGACAATGATTGCTTGAAATCCTTTGATAATATTTTGGACCTATCGAGATTCTCAAATAAGGCACTGACTTCTTCATTATCAGGTTTGTTGTCATCCATTATCTTTGCAATAGATTCCTCGGATTTTCCTGAAAGATCGCTGATGTTATCTGCTGTTTTTGATAAGGACTCCAGCTTTTTAAAGTTGTCGCCTGATCCTTTTCCGCGTTTATGTTCGATCTTTACATCCTTGGCCATTCCTTTAAGTTTTGAGAAAGCATCCTCTTTTTTATCTGATTCCTTTGAAGATTCCTGTTCTTTTGAAGATTCTTTCGGGGATTCTTTTGAAGTCTTACTGTTCTCTTTCTGATCCTTATCTGTTGATTCCTTAACCTTTTTCATGTCAACATAATCTATTTTCTTAAGCTCAGTATCTTCATCATCAGTCTCAAAGCCTTTAAGAAGTGATTTTCTCTCCTCAATGTTCTTTTGCTTCCTGTCTTCAAACTTTTTCCTTTGTATGGCAATATTCTCAGGACTTTGCTTTGTAAATTCTGGCTCAGGCATCATCATCAAAGGCTCTTCCTTGGCTGGCTTTTTATAGTATGTATTATAGGCAATATATCCTCCGCCGCCTAATACAAGGACAATGCCGATAATCAATAATATCAAGCCTAAGGGATTTAATTCCTCCTCTTCTGGAGGGGATATAGATTCTATGCATATTCCTTCAACACAGCTTCCAGAAGCGCAATCATCATCTATTATACATTCTTTTCCATCATCACACGGATCACAAGGTCCTCCACAGTCTAGATCAGTCTCATCACCATCTTTTTCATTATTTAAACAAGAATTTTCAACACATATCCCTGATTGGCATAGATCACTTTCACAATCTGATCCACTAATGCATTTCTTGCCATCCACACATGCACTGCATGATCCCCCGCAATCTAGATCTGTCTCATCACCATCCTTTACTACATTATCACATGTGTCCTCTTTTATTATTTCAGCGCATTGGACATTGCACTGGTTGCATTCAATATCATCACATCCAAGCAATATTGTAAAATCTTCTTTTTTCATATTAGCAATAGAGCCATCACATTTCTCTCCGCTTTCAACAACACTGTTTCCGCAAACAGGTTCTGGAACAGCAACAATTGGAGTTGGTGAGGCACAATTCTCAATATTAAAAACACAATTGCTGCCGCATATCAATTCTCCTGATGAGAAGCTGTCGAAGTCAGTGCAGTTCAATGAGAATGGTTTTGTCAATTCACATTGCTCTCCTTTATCAAGAGTTGTTGTCTGTCCTCCTGAATTGCCCTGGCAGCTTGGAAGGTTATTAGGGATTTTTGCAACACATGCAGATGTATTGAACATGCATCTGCTGCCTTTTCCTATAGATGGAGGATTGCATATAAGAGTCCCTGAGGCAAATCCGAACATAGAACATCCTTTTGCTCTTGTGATTTTTCCCCATGAATTGCCATCACATTGCTCATTAAAGAAATTATTTATCTTGCCATCACCGCAATATCCTGAATCATTGAATGCGCAATTGTCAGTATTCCAATCACTGCAATCATTAGTGCATTGCAGTATTCCACCCTGAAATCCGAAACTTCTGCATGTTACGCCATTGAATGAATTCTTATCACATCTCTCATTCTCCTCAATAATGCTATTTCCACATTCAGCCTTGATTAAACTCACAACCCTTGTTGCAGATGCATTGTTCTTGTTAAGATCATACACAACTGCACAGAACTTCTTTTCTTCTGTAATAGAAATAGGCAACTGATTATAAGAATATGATTGATATCCTATGCAGGACTCATTCTTTTTAACCAAAACATAATCAAACGAATCAGTACATCCGCTACCCTTATCTTCACATGCTACTTTAATATCTGCCTTATAATCATTTCCAGTAACAGTTATATTGATTTTTGGACTTGTAAAATCACATGAAGATGAGTTGGCCTTTGAAGCTGTTATCTCAATATCATCAGGATCTGAACTTAAATTAGCCCTATTGACTGCATAGGCTGTTATTTTATACTTTTCATCTTCAGTAAGATCATAACGATATCTTATAATATTAGATCCGCTTACCCTAGACCAGTTTCTTAATAGATCTTTTGAATCTTCAACTTTATAATAATACTCTCTGATCTTTGATTCTTTATCACTCCCGTTTAATTCAAAATTCAATTCTTCTAATCCGCATGATTGGGAATTGGCAATGATATTGAAAGATGGTTTGGTGTTGTCAGCTAAGATATTGAAGTTTGCAGTTGCAGAATCACCTGCCCAGCATAATACATCTACATCATTCTGACCAAGCTCTAGATTCAAGGACTTGGTGTAATTCCTCGGATTGTTCTGAGTCATTGATGTTGCGTTATCATCATTGAGTTTTACAGTACAGTTTACTGTATCTATATTTGTTGCAATCTCATAAACAATATTATCTGTATTGACTACTGGCTTAGTTATTTGCGTTATAGTTATAGATTTATTTAGATGCACAACAACAGTATAATTCTGCGTTGACCAATTTTGGGCTCTGTTGTAACATAATACTATGTAATTAAAATCAAATTTTTCTGTGGTATAGATGAAATTATATGAAAGGTTTATCTCATGATTTTTCTTATAGGACATGTATTCTGTTCTATTCTCATTATTGAATAAGCTATTGATGCCTGGCAGAAATTGTGGATTTCTTTCAATAAGATTACATACTGATTCTTTATCAGTGATTGCTGTGAGCACTGTTTTCTTATTGTTCCAATCCTTAACAGGATTCTGTGATGCAGTGATGCTTGTTATAGTTGGGGGATTAATGTCATAACCTACATAAAAACTAATCTCTCCATAATTCACGTCTTCACTGTAATTGACACTGCCTGTAGCAACATCCAGTCTGCATATAACATACATCAATGTCGGAATATCTGTTGAGTCATAATTCACTATCCTATGCATTGTCCTGTTTGATGTTATCTGGAATGTATCACTTAATTCTTCGAATCTACATTCATAGGATTGACATGCTGAAGGATTCATTATACCATATCTGCATGTCGCATTATATTTTGATTCGACTGTGATATTATAGATTTCAGTATTGCCAATGCCTACTAAAGGATCCCTTAGCCAAAGAGGCATTCCTGGAAATTCTGTCTTGAAAGTCTTGTTTGCCTCGACAACATTATCATCCACATCCTCTGCCGTAACAAAGAACGTGTAAGTATTTTTTGGCAAAAAATTCACAGTGAAATTAAAAACCGTCCTATCTTCAAGATCTGTTATGGATTCAATGTACCATACTCCATTAAGGCTATCTTTAAGAGAAAAATCAGTAACTGTTACAGGATATTCATTGTAAGAAACCTGTATGATAGGCCTTGAAGTATTGTAAGTCTCAATATCATCAGAATAGACACAATATGAATTAATGATCATCAAACTAAATAAAATAAGCGTAATCCCAAAAATCCGACACCTCTTTTTACTTATCATACATTATTCACTAAAACTTTGATTTATAAAATTCTATTAAATCACCAAACATTCTATTGATCAGTCTCAATTATTGTTATGTTAGGAGCAGCAAATTCCCTATTCTTGATATTTATTAAAACGCATTTTTTGTCTTCAGCATTATTGCCGGCATCTTTTGAATAATAACATAAAGTAGGATTATTCCCATAGAGCAGTTTGTCTGAATTGTCAGATGCATAGTTCCAGTTTATTACGTCACTTGTCGTATCAAAAAGGCTGAAATCTGCATTAATATCAGTACACAGATTAGGTGCAAAAGGTTTAATTCTGCAATAATATGAACCCGCGATAGGGAATGAATAATCATTTCCTGTGATGTTTGTATCCTGAAGCTCTGGATCTTTGCTAATAGTCTGGAGCCTCATTGAGACTGCGGCAGGAAGAGTGATGCTTTCATTATACTTTATCCATGCTCCGCTTGCATCTCTGAATTCTAGGAATGTTTTAGGTGCAATATCATCAACTGCAAATGATATTATGTCAACATCTTCTCCAATTATTATCTGTTGCTGATTGTTGATTGTTAAGTTACATACCGGATATATCCTATAGATCCCTGAATTGATTATTAGAGATCCTGAACCTGCAGTCCTAAATATATTCCTTAATATATCATGATGGCGGTATTCATTCTGGTTTGCCGGATCTCTTGCAAATATTCCCTGCATATCATTATACTTAAGTGTAGTCATAGAATATCTACATGTACCTTCTGCAGTCGTATATACGCCCATTTCTATCGGAAGGTCGTCTGATCTGTATGTCGTGATTGGTGCAGGATATGGATCCTTTATTGTCAGGTCACCCTTAATTGTTATAGTACTATCATTATAGTATCTGTTGCCAACATCATCAAAACATTCAAGTTCATAATCATAATAATCAGATTTCAGAGGATGATACACTGCAATCAGTTGGTCATTTTGTGCATTTAATACTCCTGTATTGCCAGGATTAGGTATGTTGTATTGGATAAATTGATTCCATATAGCGGACATGTTTGGGCCTTGTGGAGTAAGATTAAAACTACACCTGACAGGACCTTCTGATAATAATATAATATTAATGTTTAGGGTTGTAAACCATGTTGGCAGGCCTGTTACAGTATCATTAAATGAAAAAGAGCTCATTGAAGTTGTCAATCTGACATCAGGAGGAGCATTATCTAGCCTAAAACTGAAATTTTTTATCAATTCAAGATTCTTTGCAGGGTCTTCTGAGAAATAAAAGAAGCGATATTGATTATTATTAATTCTGTTTCCGAGATCAATCACATAATTTTTGCTAGGATCAGGATTGTTCATAGGCATTATTTGATCAGGATAACACTTATCATTGATATTCGCTATGCAATAATACATCCATATAGCATCCCTATTTTGATTGCCATAATAATTATCTCCATAACTGTATTCTTGCATATCCTTGATATTGACAGAATTTTTCAAACTCATCATGGCACTATATTTTGTCTTGTTTGTGATTGTGGTGATTGGGGGTTCAGTATCACTCTCACAAATGCTTTTGATTCTTTGAGCAACATTCATGCAATCATCAGCCTTATTGTTATCAGCATCTTTTATGCATCTTGTATGCCAAACACATCTATTGATTCCTAAAGGATCCTTGCTTGTGGCTGTGACTTTGTTTGTTCCGCTTGATTTATTACTAGCGATCCAATTGACATCAACAGTTGTATTAGTGCCATTGATGCATTCAATCTCTGACTTATATTCAGAGCATCTCATGTTGTCTGCATTTGTGCATTTTTCATTGCTTGGATTAAAATAACAATTTCCATATAGAACACATGTATCAGCCGTACACTCAGGATAGAATCTATTGTATTTATCACCAAATGTACTATCGCAATACTGACATTTTTGTTCAAATCCTAAAGTTTTATATTGCTCTTTTGGCCTGCATACGCCTTTATTGAATTGCTGGTTATAATATTTCCATTCACACACATTTTGTCCATTATAAGCAAATTTACCACAATAATCATTTTCACAGGATGATCTTGACCTATAATCATAACATTCATTTACATTTGCACAAGAATATGCTTTGTCAACAGCTGTAGATGAATAATCTGCATAACATCCAAATGAGCTGCCATTTGTATAGGCTGCAACAGGAGCATCAAGTGAAGGACATATTAAATCAAAAGCACTTACTTTCTGCCCTTGATACCCGAATAAGCCGAATATTCCGTTGCATTGCGCACATGGCCCGGCATCTATGCATTCTGCCTTGTTGTTTTGCATTGTACAATAAGTGTTGGGTGAGGGATTAGCACATGAATCATTTTTTAGCTCATTATTATCATTGCAAGATAATTTTGTTGGGGGCTGATAATTTGCACACCAAGAATCAGGATGCTCATACAAGCATTCCTCATTGCCTGTTTTAATACAAAAAACATTTGAAACAGTCTCAGCTGTTGCTGATGAACTGTTGAACATTGTTTTTAAATAGAAACAATACCTGTCTATCTCAGGTTTTATGTTTTGGCCATTGACCTGAGTGGCATTGAATTCCTTTTGCCTTTTTGCAAGAGTAGTTATTTTCTCAAAAGTGCAGGAATTACTAATGTTTCTACAACCCCAGATTTCATATTTATCAATAGTGTCATTACACTGTGGAGCATCTTTCCAACTTAGTTTTATCCAAGGTTTTTTCTTGACATGATCTGCTCTTAAATCCGCAGGGGTAATTGTATCTGTGCATGTGACTGTTGGAGGAAAGATTATGCATTCACATGTTAAATTATTGCATTTTGATTTATCACTTGCAGGCTGACATATGCTTTGAAATGCTCCTGTTGTCTTATTGTAATCACAGTCTTCTAATCCTTCTCTGACGCCATTTCCGCATATTGGAGCACTGCCACAGTTTTGCTTCAATAATGGTGTCGGCTGCTGTCCCCGGCATTGGCTGTTTGTTATTAACGTACAGGTTCTTGTCTGGAGTCCAGAACTGCAAGCAGTCCAATCAGAGCAATTCCATCCACATAATGGAGGAGTACATTGCTCACTCACAAAAGACCTTACATTTGTACATGTATCTGTGCATGTGGTGTTGTGCTGTTGATTAATACAAGCACTCCACGGATCACAGGCCTTTTGGCAGCATTGCAATGTGATGTTATATTCTTTATTTGAAGTCAATGGAATTGTTCTATTGAAAACACAATTAGAGGCATTAGCATATATGTCTAAGTTTCCTGATGGAAGATTATCAAAAGAATAAAAACCTTGTGAACTTGAGGTTGCTATTCTATTGAAATTAGTAATTTTTATAGAAGCTTCAGGAACAAGCGATGTACTATTATAGATCCATCCTGAAAGTTTCAGGTTAGAGACAGATGATCCTGAGCATTTTGCAGCACATTGAGTAGAACTTACACCAGGCCAGAACACCGGATCAGGAGAATAGAGTTGACAACTACTGTTTAAAAAAGTATCATAATCACCATAAACATTTTTTCCATTACAGCAACATCCTGGTGTGCATTCAGTTCCTGTTAAGCTACTACAAGATTGTGTTGATGAGATAGTCTGGTTTGCATCACATTCAAAAGGAGAGTAAAAATTCTGGCAAACATCATCCTTATTGCAACACCCGACTCCAGAAACCTGATCAACAGAAAATACAAATAAGAGCATAATGCCTGTTAATATGAACAACAATATCCTGTTAATATACTTCATTAATACCCACCTTTTTATGTCAAAAACTTTTTACTGAAAAGTTTTTGATCATGATTAGAAATCGCTTATCTACGATTTCTGACACTTGAATATCCACGATTTGTATTTAAATAGGTTGTGATTTTCTCTGTCAGCATATAGTCCTATTCGAAATTAATTAGGTATACATTGTCCAATCTGGCATTTATATCCTGAAACACAATCAGCATTTGAACTGCATGGCAACTTACATATTCCGTTATTTCCATAAACATATGGGGAACATGATTGAACCTGGCAATTTGAGTTACAAAACTGATAATTATTATTCAACTTATCATTAGGTTGCTTACCATCACAAGTTTGTGCAGCAGAACATTTCGCTGTTGAAGTAGTTGAATATCTGCAGGTTAATGGTAATTTATTTTGTAATCCACAATTATCACATATATCCTCGTAATTATCACTACCGAAACTACAGCTAAGACTTAATGGTGATGAAGGATTTAGTGAATAATCAACTCCTTGACATCCAGCATCAGCACCACAATGACTGCTATCACATTTACAGTTTATTGCAGTATCGCATTTTCCATTTCCACCACACTGACCATTACATGCATATTTTCCTGTTGTTGAGAACTTGCCCGAACCTGGCCCTGTTGCGCATTGTTTATCTGTTGTACAGATTCCATCATACCCTGTCAGGAAAAGCTTTTCGAAACTATCTCCTGCAGGATAAGGAAAACACACTGGTTGAGTGGGAGAAGAAGAAGTACTAGGAGGTCCAGAGCATCTTTCTTGCTGGAATTCTGCACCTGCATAATTATCATCTCTGCATTCTTCAACAACTGTCCTTGTTTCTGTTGCATTTCCTGAGCATATATTTCCCCTGGTTCCAGAGCATTCTCTTTTGAAATCTTGCACAAATATGTCGTTGTCATATTTATTATATTGCAGATTACTTGCTAAATATTTTGGACCATAAGTGTACTGTATATTGTATATCGGTGGTTTCAATGGCTCTACCTGATAATTCTTTAAGCTCTTATTTGCACCATATGCAACACTCCCAAAACATTGATGATCATCTAGCCTGTAAGTATAATCATCAGCGCAGCATGTATGGTCTGCATAGAATCCGTCTGTTGTATTGTAAGGATAAGGCGATGTTGTATTTCTGTAAGGTATGCATTGCGTGACATTAACTGCAAGATATGCCATATCAAAGAATCCTAATGTGGTATTGACAATAAATGTTATGTTATGAATTCCTGACGCAGATCCGTTTGTAAAGACCAGAACTGAGATATTATTTATATTAAAACTTCCATTAACATCAAGAGGAAGATATAATAACTTGTTGATTTCTGTTTTTATTTCTCTAAGTACATTGAATTCAGTATTGATCCATTGGAATGTTGAGAAATTATTGTTCAATAGATTATACGATGTTCCGACTGTGGAGTTTGATCCATCTAATACATATACATCTTCAAAGCTCGCGTATTTGCCGCCATACATGTTACGTCCAGTGATCTTTGCAACTGGCTTGTCAAAAATTAACACTCTTACTATCTGCCAATCATCAAGCCCTTGCCGGTATTTTTCTTTTACAGACACTTTCAACTCATGATATCCGGTATCATTCTTATTTGTCTTGTATGACGCATATTTTCCTGAATGAATAAAAAGATCTGACTTTGTCCAATTATGAGGCCTTAAGCTATTATTTCTTATTGAGCAATTCGCAATAATATAATATATCGACATGGCATTTGCACATTTTATGTCGGCAAAGTTGAACTTCTCATCATAATCCTCTTTCCATAATGTGTAATTATACTCTAGATCATCCTCTTCTGGATCATAGGCATCAGGCACTATTGTCATTGTCTCTCCCTCTACAGAATAAAGGTCAATAGGGAATGACGTGCTTTGATGAATGTATTCCAGAGCAGGCCTTCTGTTCTGTATTGCAAACTGCATTATCAATGGCCTGCCAAAGATTATTGTTGCATTATCAATTAGTTGTATTATATCTGTGAAATTTCCGTCAACATCCCTATATCTATTAATTTCATATCCATGATAAGTTTTTGCAAGCTTATCATTGGCCGTCTTATGTGTCAGCATTGAAAAATTTGCTTCTTGGACATCAGTTGTTATTGCATAGAATGAGTAATCATAAAGTTCCTTGAATGGAATAGGTTTCTGCACTGAGAAATCAATCATCTGTATTATTGGCTGTTTCTTATTAATCAGGATCTGGAACGGATACTGCATCCTAATATTAACTTGTCTAAGCCCGAATGTCACAATAGCTCTAGGAGTGTTGATCACTGTGATGTTGCTTGTGCTTTTTTCTTCAATTGCAGTAAAATTTACACATAAATTAATTTCCTGCTCAATAAAAGTTTCCAATTCCTCCTGTGTACTCTTAAAATCTTGATTGTCGTATGTTCCTGTTTCACAAGTCTTTACACCAATACTTGTAGCAGTTGCGCCTATCCTGTTGCTTCCTTGAAAATTACAGAGTTTTGTCAGTTTATTATATCCAAAAAAACCACTGTAATGCATGAATATGCTTGAATACTTGCATGTCAATGGATCATGGTCATATAGCCATATCAATTCATCTGACGGATTCACCTTCTTATTCGGGTAGGGATAATATGGGGGAGCATAATCAACTAGTGGACAATCATATTCTGCAATTGAGTAATTAGTTGTAGGAAAAATTACTACAGAGACATTTGTTGTCCTATTGTATTCAGAGTTATAGAATTCAACATAACTTGTATTGGAAAAATTCAGTCTTGCTCCTTGCAATCCGGCAAGTATTATTGCCTCATCTGCAACAACATCCAGACAGCTTGTCACATAAAGATTGATTGAATTCTGGCTTATATATTCCTGGACTTGTTTTGAGGCCTGTCTCTGCAATGAATTATTCTCAATATATGATCTGACAAATATGAGAAATCCGAACACAAATAATATCAATAATCCTACAACAACTATTAAGGTTACCTGTCCTCTTTTTCCCCTGAAAAACATAAGAACATTCTAATCAATATAGTATATAAAGATTTTGGATTATTTAGGTGTTATTATTTTTATTGCCTGGCGAATCTTATAAACAACAATAGATTACCAATGACTTGTTACAACATCAAAATCACAAGCTATATGAGCGCAATAAAAAATTATTTCTTTTGCTTAACCTCTTTCTTAGCTTTTACTTTCTTTGTCTTTTTGACTCTGGTTGCTTTTTGTTTTGGCTTAGTTGTCTTGACTTCATGTCCTAGATCCTTGAACAGATTGACAATATGCTCATGCGAAGCATTCCCGATGTTAAGCACTTGACCCAAAGGCTCCAAATGCAGTGTATTGCATTTTCTTCTTCTTGTCAAGCCGTCAATCATGACATATTTGCCTTCTAGTTTTTCAACTACAACACATTTTTTTCCTGCATCACGTCCAGCAATTTTCAAACATAATCTTCCTACTTCAAACATTTTCGTCCTCCGTCTCTACAGTTCAAAAAATGCTAATAGCATTTTTTATCTCGAAAAGTCTTTCGAGAAATGATACCGTCGCCGTGTATCCGAGAGATTAATTTATATATTTACTGAATAGTCTTCTTTATCCTTATCCTCATGCATTCACTGCATAGCATTCCTGCATAAGGCCTTTCAGGTCTTTTCTGAGTCTTTGAAAGCTTGCTCATCAAATAAGGCCTTGCTGAAGCTACCCCATGCAATACTTTTCCGCAGTCTGCACAATGAGCCTTGCTAGGCTTTTTCTTTGCATAAACCAATCTAGTATGCTTAGGAGTCTTAACATGAATCCTTCTCAATGTCCTTGATCTTCTTGATGGCCTTGGCATAGTATAGGGGAGAAATAGGGTATTTATAAAGATATTTATTTCATCTTAATTTCTTTGATCAACCTAGAAAAATCATTTTTCATTTTAAATTGAATGTTCTTTTAAGGCAGTCATGCTCATGTTCAATAATATTCATCTTTAGTGCTTCTTCTGGAGTCACCCATATATATTCTGAATGTTCGTCAGAAAGTTTGATTACTGGTTTCTCTTGTAAATCATACCTGAATGCATTCCATAGAAAAACAGAATTAGGATAATTCACATATGCAGTATATAAAAATTTTAGTTGATTCTTATTTATTTTTAATCCAGCTTCCTCAAATGTCTCACGCATAATGGTTGTTTTTGGATTCTCGTTTGCATCCACTTTACCAGCAGGCAGTGTCCATGCACCACTATATTTTTTAGCATATTTAAGAAATAGGATTTGATTTTTGTACATTATATATATGCCTACTGCAGAAAGTTTAGGATTAAAATCCTTTGGCTTATTCCAAGAGATTATTTTTTGTTTCATTAAAACACGTTTCACTTGTTCAATAAATATATAGACAAGTTGAGTATCGACGCAAATGTGACCCATAAGATGTATGGGATCATCAACAATGATGCTGTCTGTGAGACAGGGTATGCATAGATCATAGTCAATATAATCATGATCCATAAAAGAGCTATATCTATGAATGCCAATAAAGGATTATGCATTGAGAAGAACAGATAAGACCATAAGAAATTCAATACTAATTGAATTACAAAAAACATTATCGCAAGCCTATTGTCTATTTTTGATGTCCACATAAGGTATAATGAGATTCCCATTAAGACATATAGAATTGTCCATACTGGTCCAAAGATCCAATTAGGAGGGTTGAAACTTGGCTTTTTTATTTTCGAATACCATGAATCTATTGACTTGCTTGTTGACATGCCTGCAATAAAACCCATGAGAAGACAAATAACAATAGACACAATTAACTTGACATAATCGATCTGCATACAATCAATTATATTTATCTAATTATAAATTTAATTGCCTAATCCTGTGCATCTCCAGTTGATCTCTGCCGTCCTATCTTCTACATTGACAACACATGCAGGATTGCATCCTGTTTTTGTGAGATTTAGATCAATCCAATATGTTCCTGTTCCTTCATTGCAGACATATGTTTTTTCGCATTGCATAGAAGGAGCCAAGCAATTTTGTGCTGAGGGTGATGAATGGTAACATGCAGGATTGCATGTTTCCCCATCTTTTGCATAATTCTCTGGACAGGCACAATCTGTAATTAAATTATCTCCACATTCTGAGTTTTTTGCGATAGCCATAGCTTCTGTTAAAGTCAAATAATTTCCATTCTGATCTGAACACCTATCAGTTGTGTCATCTGCTGCACATTCTCCTGGAGTATAGCTTATGACTTTCATTGAAGCGCATGCTGAACAACCATTGCCAAAAGTCCTATATATAGTATCTCCCATATTTAGGACAATCTTTCCGCATACAGGATTGTAGTCCATTGTACACGCAGTCGCTAAACTCTCTTCTTCTGTGCAGATATGCTCAGTAACATCTACATCATTATATCCTGAATCGATCTTTCCATTTCTTATGATGATGCTTACAGTCTCTTCTGTATCTCCTCTCTTCATATCAACTCTGAAACATCCAGGACATCTTAATGATTCAACTTCGACAATAGTGATTGGCCTGTAGCTCATAGGTAATGCTGCTATTCTTGCAGCCCCTGCCTGATCAGCATCCAGCTCCCACGATCTTGCACACGCTCCAATAGTTTCATTCCATACATACCCTGCAGCAACAAGACACCCATACTTATCCTTATCTCCACCTATACTCACCTTACATGCTTGAACACACACCTGTATGCACATCTCTGCTCCAGGATCATTCCTGCAAGCTGATGCGCATTCATCGTATACTCCTCCTAATTGTGTGCATTGATCAGAATTTATGTCTACACATTCATAAGCTTCGTTAATCCATCTGCCTCCAAATTCTATACATTGATTTGCCTTAAGATTCTCTTCTTCCTTTGTTGAGCATCCGGATAATAATATTAACGTAAATAAAATCAAGACATAAATGATCTTCATTATAATCACCAGGATTTCATTGTTTCTAAGGTATATAAATGTTCTCAAGAGTTTTAATGAAATTAAAATAATGTGAATTTAAACCGAAAGATTTATATAACAGTATATAATAGTTATATTTGATTATAATGAACACAACTATTTCAATATCAAAAGAAACAAGAGAACTGTTGCTCAATTTCGGCAAAAAGTCCGAGAATTATGACGATGTAATCAGGAGAATGCATAATACAATAATGATGCAAGAGAAATTAAGAGAATTTGTTGATCAAAACGAGTATTCTACAATTAAAGAGGCTAAAGAATGGGCTAAGCTTAAGATTAAAAATGATTAAAATAATAGTTCTGAATAAGCTTAGAGATGAGATAGTTAAGACATTTAAAAAAGAATGCTTGAAGATATTTTCTCTAATCGGGGATTTGGAAAACAATCCTCAAAAAGGTAAAATTCTTGGCCATGTCGGAAATATGAGCATAAGAGAATTAAGATACAAAAACTATAGATTTTATTTTATTGTAGATGGACATAAGCTTTATCTCTTTACTAAGAACCAAATAGAAGACATATTGATACAATTTGTTCGGATGTCTAAAAAGAATGATCAACAAAAAACTATTGATGAAATAAAGGAGATTCTTGAAAAGATAGGAGAAAAGGGATTTCAATAAACCTTAAACAGCTTCCTAAATAATGCTGAGAATGCTATTGATAATATTATGTATGTTGCAAGCCATCCTGGATACCAGCCGAATAGATTGAATGATTCACCGAATGGATGGACTTTCTTGTTTCCAACTTCAATCATCTTTAATTTAGAATCCTTGATCGGCTTTTCAGGATTCTTATAAGTTCTTTCATTTGTTATGAGAATATCCATATCATGCTGCTCTGTATTATAATCAAATTTCAGTTTATACTCCCCAGCAGGACCTTTTACTGTCCATACAGATTTTTGATCAGTAATCTCTTTTGTTGCAGAATCAATTGTCAATTCTGGCATCGCTGTCATTGTCATGTTTCCTTTTGCTCCTTCGCCGAATTGCGCTGTAACAGAGAAATCCTTGTCAGGGTATAATGGATAATACGCGATATGCATATTAAGCCATGCAAAGATAATAATGATTGGAATGAATGTGTAAAGAGTGCTTTTGAAGGACCCCATCATATATTTCATATTGAGATCAAGAGCCTTTTTCTGTATCTGCATAAGCTTCTTTGTGTCTTTTGTGGACTTCATCTCTTTTTGATGCGCCTTAAGATCATCCTTGATTCTCTTCATCTCAGTCTGATTAGTAGTGTACTTATAAGCAACTGTGATAAGAAGCGTGATTCCTGCAGAAATGATCAGGATAGTCCAGAATGGAGGTAGATTTAGTACAGGTCCAAGCCACGGATTAAATATCGTATCTAGGAAATTTGCCATTGTTTAACTCACCTCAAAAAAAATTATCCGCCACCCATAAACTTTCTCATCATCGGATTCATATCCATCATATGTTCTCTAGCAATATGCTCGTATAATTGATAGATGATCATAACAGTCAATAATATTCCTGTTCCTCTGGATAAAGCTCCTAAGAGATCTGCGAATGATGCTAAAAATCCCACGGCTATTGCTCCCATTATTGTCAATGGCCAGATGTATCTATTAAGTATTCTCTCAAGAACTCTTTCATCTTTTCTGAATCCTGGAATCTGCAATCCTGATGCCATCATTTGTTTTGCCTGGCTTCTTGCATCCATTCCTGCTGATTGAACCCAAAAGATACTGAATATCACTGATCCTACGATCATAAATAGCATATATATTAAACTCTGCCCTAATAATGCCCAGGTGAATGTTCCTGTAACAATATTATCGATGATTGGTGCGCCTTGAACCCATAATGCAAATCCTGAAACAGCCTGGCCCTGTGAAAATGTTCCAAGCAATGGATGTCCCCAATTCTGCAGCAATGTCCCAAATAATTGCACATTAGCCAATAATGCAGCTACTAATATTACAGGGATATTTGATGTGTATAGAAAGTTTAATGGCCATCTTATTCCATGACCTCTTATTCTTCCAAAACTTAATGGAATCTCGACTTTCATTGCCTGAACATAAACTGCCATAAAGAATACGGCAATTGTTGCGATGATAGCAGCTAGCTTAAGGAATGCTGTTGTCGGATCACCAGAAGCTAAACTCTGGAACAATACTGGAACAGCTCCGGTTAATGCATCTGGATTCTGTGGGTCTGGAATAAATGAAAATGCTCCGATGAATACTTGTTGTGCAACTCCTGCTGCAATAAATAATGATATACCAGAACCAAAACCCCATTTACTCACTATCTCATCCATAAACATTATCAATACTCCACCTATAAAAAGTTGGAGTATCAGAATCATCTGAAATTGGAAGAACATAGCTTGTGTCATTACAAGTCCTGATGAGAATTGTGTCCCAATAGGTGAAGGACTTAATCCACCCATCAGTACATAAATAGCTCCTTCTAGAATAATAAAAAATATGCTGAATAGTTTCTGAGTTCCCTGAAACCTCTTTTTGCCTTCATGAGATGTAAGATCGAACTTCCATATTCCTGATCCATTCAATAACTGAAGAACAATAGATGCTGTAACAATAGGACCTATACCTAGACTGATTATTGATCCAAAGCTTGCTCCGAGTATAATTGATAGGAACTCAAATTGTTGTAAGGCATTTTCTCCTAAACCGAACAATGGAATCATACCTAGAACAAAGAATATCATAAGAACTATTAATGTCCATTTTAGTTTATCCTTAAATGGAAGCCTCTTCTGTGTAGGGCCTGAAACCTCAGGAAGATTCTCTATTAGATTATCAAAAAATGCCATACTTTAAACCCCATGATTGAGCAAATGGAAAAGACAAGAGTTTAAAAATGTTGCGAAAGGAGACAATATCAATATTGGCATCACCGTCTAGCGAACCCAGATAACTAGAACAAAAGTAATAGAAAGATATGCATTCACAGCAATTGATTGCTTTCTCAAAAATTTAATCAATATTATCATTCATTATTCTTATGATATTCTTTATTGAAACAATTATCGCACATTCCTGCATGCCAGTCTTTGTTATGAGCGAAAATTTTAAATATTGCACTGTATAATTCAATGGTATTATACTCAAAACAGGCATAAAAGAGGTTAACATGGGAATCTTCAAAAATAAATCAGACTTATCAGCAGGGCCTGATGTGCCTATAGATCAAGTAACAGCAATGAAAGGCCAGGGCTACACGAATAATCAGATAATCCAGACATTGCAGAGAGACGGATACACGAGCAGCCAGATATTTGATGCTTTAAGCCAATCAGAGATGATAAGCTCATCACCAGTCCATGCACCAATGGAAATGCCTATGCAACAACAAATGCCAATGCCACAGGCATCAGCCTCAAATGAGGAATTGATAGAAGCAGTTATCAATGAGAAATGGAATGATCTAATCAAAGACATAAATAAGGTTATTGAATGGAAACAGAAAGCAGATCTTAAGCTGACTGCAATGGAAGGAAAAGTCAATGACCTAAGGGATCAGTTTGATAAATTGCATGCAGCATTATTAGGAAAGATCGGTGATTATGATAAGCATATGCTGGATGTTGCATCTGAGCTTCAGGCAATGGAGAAAGTATTCTCAAAAGTCCTGCCAACATTCATGGACAATGTCAATGAGCTAAGCAGGATCACAGATACAATGCGAACACAACCAAAGAAGACAGATAAAGTGGTTAAGTAATAATTTGAGAAAACCCAACCTAGAGAAGCATCGCATCGATAACTTTATAAACTTTAGTTAATATCTATTAACTATGGTAAATATATCTAAACTTAAGTTAACAACACTCCAGAATGAAATATTAAGACTGATGTTCATCAATGCCGGGAACCCGTTAAATGCCCATACAATAGCACAATTCTTGAAAGTATCTCAGCCAGCAATATCGAAAGCGCTACCTCTTCTAGAAAAAGAATCATTGGTAACCATAAATAAGGATATGCGCTCAAAAAGATTGTCAATAGAACTAAACACAGAGAATCATCAAATACTCTGGTTAAAAAGGACAGACAATCTAAAGCAAATATATGAGTCAGGACTATTACAATTTTTCTATGATAAACTGCCACAAGCAACAATAATATTATTCGGATCTTATGCTAACGGAGAGGATACAATACAATCAGATATTGATTTAGCAGCTATAGGAACCAAATATAAAGAATTTGATCTGAGAAAATTTGAACAAATGCTAGAAAGAAAAATTATTATTAACAACTATGAATCATTTGAAAAAATTGATAAACACCTAAAGAACAACATCCTAAACGGGATAATACTTAAGGGCGCAGTTGAACTATGAAAGATTTTAAAGAATTTCTGAGAGTGGGAGAAGCAAGGAGACAGAGACCGAATATCGATAGAGCCAAATCGCTGATAACAGAAGCGACACAAAAGAAAGCGTATCTTGAACTCACAATTAAGACTATCCCTAAAGGCAAACGCAATCCAAATGTAATAGCCGAACAATGCTATGATATTATAATGGAAATTTTAAGAGCAAAGATGTTTCTAGACGGATATACTGCTGGAAACTCGCACGAAGCAGAAGTAAGCTATATGAAAATCTTAGGTTTTAACGAATCAGAAACAAGATATATGGATGAATTAAGATATTACAGGAATGGAACAAAATACTATGGAACGATCCTAAATATAGAATATGCAAACAAGACAATAGAATTTCTCAATAGGATATATCCTAAACTGATGAAGATAGTGAAATGAACAAAAAAGTGAAAAGTAAAAGATTATTGACAATTTTCCTAAAGAATAGATTATATCGGTAAAAACTCAGATTATTGGTAAATCAAATAATTTATCATAATATTTAAAAAGTTCTGGCATTATTGTATGATTGATTTAGTAAAAAAGAGGTGTTGGATGAATCCAGAGCATTATTTTGTTCTTAAGTCAGGGGAATCAATAAAATCATTAGAGGAATTGATACTATTTCTTAAGAATATGGATAAAGAGACTTTTGAATATCATGTAAATGACGCCAAGAATGATTTTGCCAACTGGATGAGGTATGTATTCAAGGCTTCAAAGCTTGCTGATAAGATTGCTGATTACTCATATCAGGACAGGAAACATATAATAAGCTTGATTGAAAGACACCTAAAAGAATTGAAAGTCCTTGTTGTTAATGCAGGCTCATCATCATTGAAATTTCAATTAATAGAATTCCACTCCAGAGATGTATTATTTTCAGGGATAATTGATGCAATCAACCTTGACAATTGCAAGATGACAATATTCTTTGATGAGATAAAAGAGCTTAAAGTAAGTGTTAAGAATCATGAAGAGGCAATAAAGCTATTGCTTGACTCTATGCTTGAGCATGAGATAATAGGCAATATAAATGATATAAAAGCTATTGGCCATAGGGTTGTTCATGGAGGAGAATATTTCAAAGAGCCAGTAATAATTGACAATGATGTCATCTCCAAACTAGAATTGTTAAGCAATATTGCCCCATTGCATAATCCTCCTAATGTTGCCTGCATAAAGGCCTGCCAAAAACTAGTCAGCATTCCTCAAGTAACTGTCTTTGATACAAGCTTTCATCACACAATTGCAAGAGATAAATACCTTTATGGATTGCCATATGATTTCTACAATAAATACAAGATAAGGAAATATGGATTCCATGGAACAAACCACAAATACATAACAAAATTATTAATGGAATATTATAAGATCAAGAAAAAGAAGAATCCTAAGTTCATAATCTGCCATCTAGGAAATGGATGCTCGATAACTGCTGTAAAGAACGGAAAAAGCTTCAATACAAGCATGGGATTCACTCCAACAGATGGATTAATCATGGGCACAAGATCAGGAAGCCTTGATCCATACATTGCAGTGCATCTAGAAAAGATCCTTGGCATTGGTTATGATGAATTAGGAAAAATACTCAATAAACAATCTGGATTATTAGGAATTTCTGGTTATAGTGATATGAGGATGATCAGAAAATATCAGAGAGAGGACAGATGCAAGCTTGCAATGGATATGTTTGCTGATAGATTGACTCATTACATTGGGGCATATATTGCTGAGCTTAATGGTGTGGATGGAATTGCTTTTACTGCAGGCATAGGAGAGAATGCACATTATATAAGGAAAAAGGTGCTTGATAATTTCCGGTTCTTAGGATTAAGACTTGATCCTAAAAAGAATTTGAAGAATGATTTCATCATCACAAGAAAAGATTCTAAAATAGAAGTCTTTGTAATAAAAGCAAATGAAGAACTGCAGATTGCAGAAGAGACAAAGAGATTACTAAAGCTCTAGCCCTGCATAATCAAGAATTCTTTGCTTAAGATCATGTTCTTCAAGATATTTGCTGCTTTCGTCATAAGTTTTTTGTATTGCATCCCTTATTGAAAGTGGATTATCCCATAACTTATTCATCAGATCAGGATAGAATTCATATAATTGATTCATGACAACACTGCATACAAATACATCATCCATGAACCCTTCAGGACCATAAACATCATCAGGCAATATATCGTCAGGAGCGACAAAATATCCTAAAGCAGTGTTGATCAAAGCTCTTGATTCCCTATCGACTTCATCATGATCTAGCATGTCGGAAAGCAATTTAAAGAATTCCGGGATAAAGGTTATCTGCGAAACATCTTTTCCTCTTTCCTTAAAATCCTCGAGCTGATCAACCAAATAAGTATAATAGTTCTTCATTTCAAATACTCCGGGATTTCATACTCATCAAACTCCCTTAATAATTTTTTTCCATAAACAATCCTGGCAAAGCATTCTGCAGTAAGCTTTGTATCTTCCAATGCGTTATGATTAACTCTTTTGTCTTCCATGCCGCAGAATCTGATAATGTTTGATAAGCTCATGTCGCTTACATTATCCTTAATCAGAAGGCTTCCTCTGACCTGTAGGAATTTAAGGCTTGCCATGCTATGTATGTCAAATGCTTGCCAAGGAATATTATTTAATATATCATACTTGCTAAGCTTGCATCTGATAAATGCGTGGTCAAACTGCGGGTTTTGGCAAATAAAATTTTTTATCTGCACTGTTTCAATCCATCGAACTGACCTAAAATAATAAACTTTATAATATGATTCATCTCTATGTTTATAGAGGTGAATAATTATGAGAAAAGCAAGAAAATTAGATGTTGCGTGCCCAAATAAGATTTGCAGAACATTCAACAAAATAGGATTAAAAAATATAATTCGAAAAGGAAAACAACAAAACGGAACAATACGTTACCAATGTACTGATTGCAAAAGAACTTTTGCAAGAACAATTAATACGCCATTTTTTCATAAGCATTTAAAAAAAGAAGAAATAATTAGGATATGTAAAATGCTTTCTGAAAAAACTTCTTTTAGAGCAATTGCGAGAATTACAGATCATCACCTTGACACCATACGTGCAATAGCAACAGCTATTGCGTTACATTGTAAAAAATTTAATGAATACTTCATTAAAGAACTAAAACTTTCACCAATAGAAGTCGATGAGATGTGGAGTTTTGTTAAAAAAAAGAAGAAAATTGCATAAATATTTATGGAAAAGAACGAGAAGTTGGCGATGCATATTCGTATCTCGCACATAAGCGAGAAACAGATTTTTTTATAGGATTTGCCGTCGGCAAATGGAATGATTTTACGTGCAATAAATTTTATGAAATGCTCTCACGAAGATTGCGTTTTCCGACTAGAAAACGCAAAGTAACAATTTTTTCTGATGGAAACAAACAAAACATTACTGCGATAAAAAATAATTTTCCACAAGGAACAATAAATTACGGCATCAGAAAGAAAATACGAATCAATCAAAAAATTGTCGGAATAACAAACGCAATAATTATAGGAAATGTAAATAGAGGTGAAATTGCAATTAATCACATAGATGGATTCTGTTCAAAACTTAGAGAACGCATTTCTTGCTTCACAAGAAAAGCAAGAAGCTTTTCAAAAAGAAAACAGTGCATTGAAGAAAGATTAGAAATATTCAGCATACAACATAATTTTATAGAGCAGAAAAAACATAAAACACCAGCAATGAAAGAAGAAATAATAAACAAACCGTTAACATGGAACACATTTTTTCAAAAAAGATTAAGCATACTAAACTAGGTCAGTTCGGATTCCGCACTTCTTCTTCAGCTTATCCCATCGATCATCGACGTCTTTCTGGAATTCTGCAATAAGATCTGCATTCTTTGGATCTAGAAGATGCCTGAATCTTGATTGGAGTTTTAAAAATTCTATTATTGGAATCTTTTTTCCAGATTCTTCTGGATTATAATTCAGTTTATATTGCCCATCTTCAACCTCATATAATGGCCAGAAGCATGTATCAACAGCAATCTTTGAAAGCATTACTGCATCACCATCATGTATGCCCCATCCTGGAATGCATGGGCTGAATATGTTGATGAAAGCTGCTGTATGATCTGTTGCCTTATAGCCTTTTTCTAATTTCATTATCATATCTTGTATGTTTGATAATGCTGCCTGTGCAATATATTTCATATTATGAGCAACCATAATTTCAGTAAAGTTCTTTCTCAATTCCTGCTTGCCTTTTCTTATGTCTCCGACAGGATCTGTTGTTGTGTTAGCGAAAAGAGGAGTTGCCGACGAGCGTTGAATTCCCGTGTTCGAATATGACTCGTTGTCATAACAAACATATAAGAATTTATGTCCACGCTCTATTGCTCCTGAAAGAGCTTGAAGACCTATATCATAAGTTCCTCCATCTCCAGCAATGCATAAGTATCTGAAATCTTTTTTAATAATTCCTTTTCTGTTCAATACCTTGACTGCTGTCTCAACTCCCGCAATATTTGCAGCAGTGTTCTCAAATGCAGTATGCATCCACGGAACTTTCCATGCAGAATAAGGATAGATAGTTGTAGAAACCTCTAAACAACCAGTTGCAGAGCTAACAATGACCTCTTTATCAGCAGCCATCAATGCCAGTTTACCAATAGTCGGAGCAGGACAACCCGCACACAACCTATGTCCACCAACGAGCTTCACTTCACGTTTTGCAAATTCTTTGATGTTGACCATGTTAAATAATCTTATCTTCTATTCTATCATCTTTTCTTCTGGTTTGAAATCTTTTATGTATTTCTTTACCATCTCAATTACCCCATCCACTTCTTCTTTTTTAAAATATTTATATTCTTGATATAATTTTCCATCCCGCGCAACATATTGCATAAAATGTATCTCTTTTTTTGTGTTGTATATATAAATTCTGATTTCAGCTATACGTCTTACATAATGATCAGGTCTTATCCTGCCTCCGTTTATAATTATCCAGTATGAATTATCAGTTTCATCGGGATGTGGATCAATATGTATTATTTTATAATCATTATATTCTTTTGTTTTTACGAGTTCTGCCAATATCTTATTACCTAGCGTGTTTTGTTCTTTCTTTTCTTTTTCTGTCAAAGGTTTCTGTTCAATCCCTAAAAATTGTTTAAACCAGCCCATTTTAATCTCCCTCACCTACTCTCTCACTCCCCAATATCTTAACTTGTTGTGTTCATCTAAAAACTCTCCATCGATCTTTTCTAGCTCTGAATATAATGCGAGAGCATCGCTCATTCCGAAGTTTCTTCCTCCTAGGCCAAAGACATAATTCACCATTTTTGGTTTTTTTGGATAATGGAACAGTGCTGCTGAGATCTCATTGTATAATGGACTGTATGCTCCAAATCCTGACATTCTTTCTAGAATTATTACTGATTTTGCATTGTTCAGTGCTTGTGCAATCTCTGATTCTGGGAATGGCCTGAATAAAACTATTTTTAATAGACCGACTTTTTTTCCTTTTTTCCTTAATTCATCAACAGCATTCTTTAGCATCCCACATGCAGAAGACATTGCAACAATTATATGTTCTGCATCTTCAGTTTGATACTTTTCGATAAAATCATAATCTTTTCCTGAAATCTTCGAGAATTCTTCATAAATTTCTTTAATGACCTCTCTTGATGCTTCCATTGCATCAAATTCCTGTTTTTTATGTTCAAAGAAATAATCATAAAAATCTAATGCGCCGACAGATATCGGATTTTTTGTGTCAAGAAAATCAAATGCAGGCTTTCTTTTGCCAATAAAATCTTTGACAATCTTATCATCAAGAATATCAACATTGACTAATGAATGACTTGTAATGAAACCATCCTGACAAACCATTACAGGCAATTGAACATCAGGATGCTCAGCAATTCTTAAAGCCATCAAATTATGTTCATAAACTTCTTGCGCATCCTCACAATAAAAAGTGATCCAACCAGAATCTCTTACAGCCATTCCATCAGAATGATCGCAATGGATATTTATTGGACCTGAAAGAGCCCTATTGACTAGATTCATTACAATTGGAAGCCTTAATGCAGGAACAATGAAGAGCGGTTCAAACATGTATGCTAATCCTTGAGCTGATGTTGCTGTCATGACTCTTGCGCCTGCTGTTGATGCACCGATAGCAACTGACATCACAGAATGTTCAGACTCGCATCTTACAGCTTCACTATCAACCAAGCCATCTGCAACAAACTGACTATAGACCTCAACAATCTGAGTCTGAGGAGTAATAGGATACATCGGAACAACATCAGGCTCAATCTGTCTCATGGCCTCTGCTGCTGCTTCCGCCCCTGTAAGTGCTTTAGTCTTCATTTTATCGCCTTAATCTACATAATTTGATTGTATAATAACCGCATACCATATGCTAATTAAAATTAATATCGAAACTACGATGCTAACAACACTTAAGATTTTGCCTTTCAAAACACCATCCTTAATTTCTTTAAAAGAAAGCAAACTTAATACTATTGACACAACGCTCATTACTGTTATGAGTATTGCCACTATGTAAGACATCGTAGTAATTGGAGTATTAAGCATATCTGGTGTGAACAATAATTGCGGTAATATTATCAAAAGTAACAAATTAATTACTGTTAATATGTTTGCAATCATGCCCTTCTCGGAATAACTCATTCTAGCCTCCAAATATTAGTCTTTTTTATCAACTTTCTTTGCCTCTTCTTCTGGGATCATCTTGATGCAATGTACTGGACAGACTTGAGAGCATATTGAACAGCCCTTGCAGTGTTTCAGATCAACTCCTGTCACTTCTGGATTGCCATTCTGTTTTGCACTTTCCTTGATGATGCATACTGCATTGTCTGGACAATACAAATAACATAACATGCAATGGATACACTTGCTTGTATCTATGATGGGCCTTAGAGCTCTCCATGAGCCTGTATTGAAGTCTTCTGAACTGCCTCCTCTGGCTTGTGCTCCTGTGCTTATCTCTTGCTTACTTAACATTTTACCTCATCATATGCATGCTCTGCTGCCAGTAAGTTATTCTTGAGCATTTCTGGAGAGATTTTCTTTCCGAATTCTTCTTCAATCTCTTTTTTTAATTCATCTAATGTGAAATAATCACATGCTTTTGATAATGCTGCAAGCATTGTTGTATTTGTGATATTGCTCTTAAGATATTGAAGAGCTATCTTGCTTGCATCAACAGTAAATAGTTTTCCATTGAAATTCAAATGCCTTTTTAATGCATTAGGAGATTCTGCAGTATTTACAATCAATGTCTGATTATCATTTAACTTGAATAATGTTCCATTCAATGACAATAATGCAGTATCAATAACAACAATAACATCAGGATTAGCTTCTGAACTGCATCCTCTTATTGGTTCTCTAGAAGTTCTTGTAAAAGCTCTTACAGGAGCGCCTTTTCTCTCCGGTCCATAGTCTGGAAAGCTCTGTACATAAAGCCCTTTTTTTATTGCTGATCTAGCAACAATCTCTGCTGCTGTCTTAGCTCCCTGCCCACCTCTTCCAATAAACTCGATCTCATACATACAATAAAGCTCATTATAGAAGATATATAAAGTTTATGGAATAAGAATGATGAATTTTTATAATATGTTTCTATACGCTTCCACCATTTTATCTTCTAATCCCAATCTACTTGGAGAGAAAGCGTGAGGCAACCATTCATTAGTGTCTGTATGAAATATTTTATGGCTATATTCTTTTGTAATTGAATAACTAACTAAATATACGTCTAGCGATTTTCCCTTTTTTCCATTCAGCGCTTGCATTGCTTCAGCAAATTCCAATGCATCTTGTCTATCTTTATAAAGTACATTAGGGATATGGTTTTCACTCGCTACCACAATGCATTTCACCTTAAATCTTTTTGAATAATCCCTACTATCTCTAAGATTCCCAATAGCCGCTGAAATTGGCAAAACTGGATGATATGAAACATTTCCCCTAAAGCTTCCACGAAAAACATCTCCATCTTCACATACAATTGCGGCACCATACATATTTGGATTAGGTTTTTTCGAATAAATATCATAAGCCATAAAATCAGCCAATTGTGCATGCAGTATTTCTTTATATTCTTGGAAAGGAGACTCAGATAATTTTGTAAAATCATCCTTAAAGAAAACCTTTCCAGGAACAAAAACAGCTTCTCCACCTTCTTTAGGGGCATTTATCATTATTAAATTCTCTACATCCGTGTATTGTTTTAACGCATCTCTACAATTGCCACATGATGCAGGTATTTCTCCACCACCTAATCCTGCAAAAGCAATCACCTGTATTTTATCATCCATTCCATATTTTTCCAGTGCTGCTGCAATGACGGCTTCTTCTCCATGGGTTATTGTATCTGTTATGGCCATTTCATGATTAGAGCCAATAACTATATTTCCATTTTTGGTTATGGCGCCTGTATTTACATGATAACCCGACTGTAAGGGTGTTGCTTTGGATTGCAAAGCAGTTTCAATAGCTGAAATCCATCTTGGATCTGCATCAACTAATTTATTAGAAATTCCATTCTTGAAAGTCCACTCAGACATATTAATCAACCCCCAGAATTTATGCTATTTTATAGTAGTATATAAATATTTCTATAAATTATGAAAAAACAGGCAACTGAGAATTAAACAATTAATACTCTCTTAAATTCACTTGATGTGAAATACTCTTCTTTACATTTAGGACATTTAAGGCAATTCAATTCCACTCCCTCTTTTATGCATTTAGCCACCTTAACATCTGCTCCACATTTGTAACATGTTTTCATGAATCTTTTCATTTTGAATTTATTATTTGTCTCTTTCATAAACTTCATCATGATGTCCGAAGTCAACAAAGGAAATAGCATCAACCTCTTTATTATATGTGAATACAAGAACAAAATGTCCCAGATGAACTCTTTTCTTATTTTTAAGGTCATATCTAAGGTTCTTGTAATGTTCGATGTCATTAATATTTATTATTTCTTCGATCTTATTCAGGACTCTTTCATACATTAATTTATCTTTCTTGGAAAGCTTGCTTAAAATTTCTTTAAGATAAGGCTTAATTTCATAATTTCTCATTACCTATCCTCAATAATCTTTCTAAGCTCACCTACATTCTTGAATTTAATGCCTTTTTGTTTCTCAACTTTACTCAACTTTTCAAGATATTCAGATCTTAGAGTCGGCTCTAATATCTCTTGCTCATATCGGTTTGCTATAACTTGAATCGCCTGACTCTTGTCCTTTAAATCAAATTGTGCTTTCACAATATTTAACACCCTATTAGTTTTATCATCAATATCTATAATTGCTTGAACCATAATATCACCTTAATATCATGTTAATACTGTATTAATATATAAAGTTTTCGGTGAATTACGGTGATTTAGAGAATTCGATGACCTTTATATGCTTTGCCTAAGAAAAATCGGAAGAATTACGGAAAGTATCTAAGATTATTTAGATTTAAATTAATAACCTTTTTATATCACAGAATATTTCTAAGAATATAGCTATAGATGATAAAACATTAGGAAACTTTGATGATTCAAATATATGGATTTCTTGCACAGAAAAAGACAGTCCTTATTTTAATCGAGACTATGAAAAATTATCAGAATCTCAAAAAAGAGAACATGATTTTTATAAGCAAGGAAAAATCAAAAAGATGCACCCGGATTATGCCTTTAAGATAATTAATAAGATAAACGCGGACATGATAGAATTCAAAAGAGCATATATTCTAAAAGCTTTCAATTCCGAAAAAGAAACTGCCAAGATAATACTTAATGCATAACTCTTATCTCACACCCTCATAAACTTCTTTCCTATTAGAAAACATCATCTGCCATAATTGATTATGTCTTGCCCTGAAGCCTCCTGCACAGCTCAACAGATAATAATTCCACATCCTATAGAATCTTTCATCATACTCATCTCTTAATTTAGACCAGGCTTTTCTGAAATTTGCATTCCAAGCCATTAATGTCGGATCATAATAATGCCCTATGTTATGGAAGTCTTCCATAAAAAATAATCCTTCTGTTGCAACAACCAATTGCTTTATTGATGGCAATTTTCCATCTGGGAATATGTATTTGTCTGTCCATGGCTCTCCAGGGCCTGTTGTTGTCTTATTGCTTCCGATTGTATGCAGTAAGAATAATCCCTCATCCTTAAGGCACGATTTGACTGTTTTCATGAATGTCTTGTAATTCTTAAAGCCTACATGCTCTATCATCCCGACTGAAACTATCTTATCGAATTTATCCTTTACTGTCCTATAATCCTGCAATTTAACCTCTAGCGGTAATCCTTTGAATAGGTTTCTAGCAAATTCTGCCTGTTCTTTAGAAACAGTTATTCCAACACCATTTATTCCATAATTTCCTGCAGCATATTTTAATAATGTGCCCCACCCACATCCTATATCTAAAACTCTGTCTCCTTTACTTAATTCTAGTTTCCTACATATTAGATCCATCTTTGCTATTTGTGCCTGATCAAGTGTTTTTGCATTCTTCCAATATCCACAACTATATTGCATATTCTTATCAAGCATTGCCTTATACAAATCATTGCCTATATCATAATGTTTCTGGCCTATTTTAAACGGATTTAACTTTTGCATATTGAAAAAATTGGACTTCACATATAACTTTACTAAATTCTTCAATCCTAAGACTTTTCTGTCAAGTCCTTTATTCAGTACCCTATAGATAAATTGATCTACTGCCTTGCTATCCCACCACCCATCCATATAAGATTCTCCAAGAGCTAATGATCCTCCTGAAAGAATTCTAGAATATAATCTCTCATTATGGACTTGAATATCCCAAGGATTATTTCCATTTATAGCAATACCTGCATCAGACAAAAGTTTAGTGATAACCTGCTTGCTATCAGCCATTTCTAAACCCCTCGAAATTCTGCAATATGAATGTATTTTTATATTTTACTGAAAAGTTGGACGTGATACTTGTTAAATAGAGAACGAACCAATATTTTATGATTAATTCACTGGTCACTGGACAAGTGGACGTAAACTTTATATATCAGTTCACGTGTTTACATTTGTATTCACTTGAGGGAGTTTATATGAGTCAAAAAAATGTCACATTGAGTCTTGATGAAGATACATACGAAGAATATAGGGAATTTTGTAAAAAAAATGCTATAGCATTATCGCGAAGCATTGAGATGTTCATGGAAGATAAAATCAAAAGAGAACAAAAATGAAATCTGAACTTTTATCAATAGGACAAGCATCACAATGGGCATCTGATTATTTAGATAGACCTGTAACTACTTCAAATATAAGTTACTTAATTCAATATGCAAAAATTAGTAGATATTTGGATACTGATAAAAAAACCAAAATTAAATTACAAGAATTAAAGCAATATTATGACGAGAACATCAAAGTAAAACACGAGTCTTGGAAAGACAAATTAGGTAAAGATTTAGACTGGGGTTTATCATTTTCGAATTTAAGAGAATCAGATACTACAAAACACGTTCACAGATTACATCCGTATAAAGGAAAATTTATTCCTCAATTAGTTGAATATTTCTTAGATTCTCATTTAAATGATTATAAAAAACAAATATATTTTAAAGCAGGCGACACAATTCTTGATCCTTTTATGGGAAGTGGAACAACTTTAATCCAATCATCTGAATTAGGATTAAATAGTGTAGGTATAGATATATCTGATTTTAATTGCTTAATTGCAAAAACAAAATTAGATGACTATGATTTTGTTACTTTAAACGAATCTCTGCAAAATGTCTTATCTAAGACATCGAATTTCAGTCAACAAGTGTTTGATGATGCCTTTGATATTCAATTGAAAAATAAATTAAATGAATTTAATAAAAAACATTTTCCAAATCCTGAATTCAAAAATAAAATAAGAAGAAACGAATTAAATGAAGATAAATATGCAGAAGAAAAATTAAAATTATTTTTCAAAGAGAATGAAGAATTTTTTAGAAAGAATGGAACAAAAGATAAAACCATTCTTTTAGATGAGAAAAGGATGTCTATTTTCTTAGCCAAATGGTTTTCAAAAAGAGTGCGACAAGAATTGTTTTATTACTTAAAAACAATCGAGCAAGAAAAGGATGAAAAAATAAGAAACATGATGAAAATTGTTCTGAGCAGAACCGCAAGATCTTGCAGAGCAACGACACATTCAGATTTAGCAACGCTTAAGGAGCCGCAAACAGGACCCTATTATTGTTCTAAACATAAAAAAATATGCACTCCTTTGAATAACATAATTACGCACTTAAGAAGATATACTATTGATACTATTGAAAGAATCAAAGAATTTTCAAAAATAAAAAGGAATGTGTTCCATGGAGTTATCCATGCAGATTCTAGAGAAACAGATATTTTTAAGGAAATTAAAAAACAAAACCCTGCATTCTTTAAATTATTAAATTCGAAAAAGATAGATGGAATTTTTTCATCACCCCCATATGTAGGGCAAATTGACTATCACGAACAACACGCATATGCTTATGAACTATTTGAGATAGAAAGAAAAGATGATAAAGAAATAGGTCCTTTGTACAAAGGTCAGGGCAACCGAGCAAAACGTGATTATATTGAGGGAATAAGTAAAGTATTCAAAAATATAAACAAATTCGTCAAAGAAGATGGAGATTTCTTTATTGTAGCAAATGATAAATATAATTTATATCCAGAAATTGCGGAGAAAAGCGGATTAAAAATAGTAGAACAATTCAAAAGACCGGTTCTAAACAGAACAGAAAGGGACAGACAACCATACGCAGAAATAATATTTCATATGAAGAAGGCATAAAATGAGTAAAGTAAATTTAGATGCATTGATTCCTAGAGAAGATTTTGAAGTAACGGATAAAGCAAGTTCAGGTAATAAAAAAGATACGATTTCAATCGAGGATATGAAGTTAGATTCATTTTTTATCACAAATGTAAGAAAACCAGATTTTCAAAGAGAGACTAACGAATGGGAGCCGGAAAAAGTTGTCGAATTTGTAGAGAGTTTTATCAATGGAGATTTAATCCCGGCGATTATTTTATGGAGAAGTCCAGCAGGATATTTATTCGTTATCGATGGGTCGCATAGATTAAGTTCATTAATTAGCTGGATTAATAACGATTATGGAGATGGGATTGCTTCTAAAAAATTTTATGATGGAGTTATTGATGAAGAACAAAAAGAAATAGCAAATGCGACCCGAGAACTTATGGAAAAAAGAGTAGGATCATATGAGGACTATAAATTAACATTAACTCATCCTGATAAAGTAAAACCTGAAATAATTAGAAAATCGAAGAATTTGGGTGCTTTAGCAATTCAATTACAATGGGTTGAAGGAGATGTAAGTAAAGCAGAAGATTCTTTCTTTAAAATAAATCAACAAGCGGCACCAATAAACAAAACCGAGCTTATTTTATTAAAATCAAGAAGAAAACCTAGCTGCATAGCTGCCAGAGCAATAATGAAAAGCGGTAAAGGACATAAATATTGGTCATTATTTTCCGAAGAAAAACAAAAAGAAATACAGGAATTAGCTAGTGAAATTAATAGAATACTTTTTTCACCAAGATTGGATACTCCGTTAAAAACTTTAGACATACCTTTATGTGGAAAAATATCCTCAGCACAAACATTGCCTTTAATTTTGGGATTTGTCAATATTTCTAATAATATTTATGACAATGATGAGATTGAAAACCTTTCTGATGATAAAGATGGTTCTAAAACTATAGAATATTTAAGAAATACTAAACGAATTGCTCAAAGAATGAATAGTAACGAACCATTTTCTTTAGGTTTACATCCTATAGTATATTTTTATTCAAAAACTGCAAGACATAAACCCGCATCATTTTTAGGTATCGTTGAATTAATTAGAGAACTGGAAAATAAAAAACAGTTTGAAGATTTTATCAAAGTCCGAAAAGATTTTGAGACCATTCTAGAAAAATATGATTATATTATTCAGCAAATTAATCGGAGTTTTAGGTATGCGAAAAAAAGTATTAAACCATTACTATCCTTTTATCTCAGTATTATTGAAAGTTTAAAATTAAATAAAACTTGTGAAGAATCCGTCAAAGAAGCATTAAAAATAAAAGAGTTCGAGAACATTTCTATAGATCCTCAATATCTTGAAGGCCAAGGAGATGACTTCTCTAAAGCAGTAAAGAACCTTACTTTTATTAAAACATATCTTGAGAACGCGCCAAGATGCGCAATTTGCGGAGGTTTAATACACAGAAATTCGATTTCATTTGATCATATAAAGAGGATAGAAGATAGTGGAAAAGGAACAGCGGATAATGCTCAATTAACACATCCTTATTGTAATACGACTTTTAAGAATTAATTGTGTAATTTCTCTTTTGCAACTTCTTTTATCTTTTTTTGAATTTCATCTTTCAACTCCTTCCCAACATCATCAAAAAGAGAAAGAAGTTCCTTAAAAGTATCTTTTCCACCAATGAAATTCCAATATTCTTCAGCTATTAAAAATTCTGTTCCGTGTTCAACTACTCCCTGTTCAGTAAACCTAGAATAAGGGTCAGGATAATAAGGGTTATAAGGAAACGCAAGTATCGCATTTACAGGTTTTTGTTTTCTAGCGACCCATTCTAATAATTTTATTTTCGATTTGGTAAAAACATCAATATTTGGTTTAACAGTTTTAATTTCAAAGAAAAACTCTTGATTATCCTTTTTCATATAAAAGTCAGCGATATCATTATCTTTTTGAGCCTTACCATTAAAAGATGAAGCGGACAAAACTTCTGTGACTTCTTTTTTCCTATTGACTATTCTTTTTCCTTCTCTTAGTTCATTAACTATTTTTGCAATAGTTTCTTTTTGTTGAGAAGATAAAGTTCCACCAACATTTACTCCCCTTTCAACCGTTTGTGCAGAAGATTTTGCAATAATCTTAGAAACTTCCTCATATATTGACATACCTAAACTTGTAGATATAGAATGTATAAACGAATAAGCAGCCACTTTTTCATCATCTTGAATAAGTTTACTTAAGAAAGGCATATATGATGATTCACGCTTATATTTAGCTAATTTATTCTTAAGCGTAGTTCTTAATAGATTTCTGATTTCATCTTTCTGAATATTTGATAAGGTCATTACAGATGAGTAAACCATTTGCCTTTATAAACATTATTTTATCTGAACCAAAATCATACTCAATCATATCCGCCACATTCTCAAAACATTAGTTAAGGTTTGTTCAGATATTAAAAAAAGCAAGTTTCCGTCGCATTTTTATATTAAGAAATATTCTTATTTTAGATGCTCATCAAATCTATTCCAGAAGACTTTATTGTTGAAGAGATCCCTATTGAATTCTCAGACAAGGGAGATTATTCAATATACAAACTAACAAAAAAGGATTTCAATACTGAATCTGCTGTTGAACACATATGCAATAAATTCAATATTCCTAGAAAGAATATCAAGTATGCAGGATCAAAAGACAGGCATGCATTAACAACACAATTCATCTCAATATTCAAGGATAAAGGAAATCTTAAGATAGATACAGATAATATCAAACTCGGGTTTATATCATTTCATAATGAGCCTTTAAGCCTGGGATCATTGAAAGGAAACAAGTTCATAATAAAAATCAGAGATTTATCAGAAGAGGAATTGAATAATTTCAAAACAAGATTCTCTGATGATTATGTTTTCCCTAATTATTTTGATGATCAAAGATTCTCAGAATATAATTTTGATATAGGATTAAGCATTCTTAAGAGAGATTTTGAGAATGCATGCAAACTAGCTAAAATCGAAGTTAAAAA
>Ga0209417_1000499_pt1 | contig 91601 bp, 78 predicted proteins | sample RifGroF2_FD_184002 | JGI IMG/M metagenome (GOLD analysis project Ga0209417, IMG submission 184002) | Groundwater microbial communities from Rifle, Colorado, USA - Groundwater F2 (SPAdes) (version 2) | ecosystem: Environmental > Aquatic > Deep subsurface > Groundwater | place: Rifle, Colorado... | reverse complement strand
GGAGAAGACGGAACACTATATGTGGGGTCGGGTGCTTATGGGGATACTACTAATTACTTTTACGCAATAAATCCCGATGGTGAGATCAAATGGAAGTTTTCAACAGGCAATCCGGGCTTGATTGAATCTGGATATTTAATAAATAATGAAGGGACAATATTTTTTGGTTCACAGAGCGGTTGGTTATACGCTTTAGATACCAGTGGAAACCTAAAATGGAAATATGATACCGGCGGCAATATTTTTCAGAGAGTTATGAATACAGACTTACAAGGAAATATATACATAGCAAATAGTACTAACTATTTATATTCCTTTTCCAAAGATGGAGAATTGAACTGGAAAGTAAATTACGGCGGTGGGTTAGGTGCAAGATCAGTTGTATTTTCCCCCGATGGTAATACAATGTATACTACAGGAAAGGACAGCAATCTGTATGCACTAAATCTTGACGGCAGTATAAAATGGATATATCAATGTGCTGTTGGTCTACGTTTACCTCTCTTAGTGGACAATTCGGGTAACATTTATTTTCTGCCAGGATGTAAACGTCCCTGGGCACTAGTTTCATTGGACAGCACAAGTCAAATAAGATGGGAATATGTTATTAACAATAGTAATGCTTATTTCACAGACACTTCCCCCGCAATGGATTATCTTGGAAATATATATTATACATACGAGGTACATACCAGTAGCACATGGGATAGCAGAATAGAAAGTGTTGACTATTATGGAAATTACAGGTGGACATATCAATTTGAACATCCACGTGAGGATGTAGACCCATTAGTTGTTGATAAAGATGGCACTGTTTACTGTGGCTCTAACTGGGGTTATAATTATTATGCCCTTTCAAAAAATGGAGAGTTACTCTGGCAAATTCCACTGGAAGGAAGGGATATTGAGTATTCAACTACAATAGATTCGGATGGAACACTATATATTGGGTTGACAAAAAGACAAAATCAAACAACTCTAATCGCTATAAAAGATACTGGAACAGTATCAATAAAAGAGACGTTATTTGAGATTATGGATTATGAATTGTTACAAAATCATCCTAACCCATTTAATCCAACCACAACAATAAAATACAGGTTAAAGGAAGGCGGAGTGGTAACTCTTAAACTATACGATGTTCTCGGCAAAGAAATAAAAACATTGGTAAATGAAGAGAAGAATAAAGGAAGATACACATATAATTTTGATGGTTCGGATTTACCAAGCGGCGTGTACATATACCAGCTACGTGTTAATGATTTTATGGCTTCAAAAAAGCTAATGTTAATTAAGTAGTTTTTTCTCAAATAGACTAACTTTTTTAGGAGTTGAGAAATCGACTCCTTTATTTTTTAAAGTAATGTTGTAAAAATTCAATATCTTCCATCGTTGTAACCTTAAAATTACACAACGCTCCTCTCACAATATTTATTTTTAATCCCAAGTTCTTAATTAGCATAGATTCATCGGTTCCATAAAAATCCGCGGCATATGCCAATTCCATAGCTCTCATCAAATCATGATATCTGAAAACCTGGGGAGTTTGAACATAATATACTTCATCACGGTCAAGGTAAGATTCAACAATATCCGTGCCCCTTATCAAAGTGTCTCTTGCTCTAATACAAACAAGTGCATTGCCATTTTTGCGAGCAGTTATAATTGCATTTGTAAGTACTTTTTGCGGAAGGAGCGGTCGTGCAGCATCATGAACCGCCACTAAATCATTCTTGTTCGCATCAATGGAAAGAAGTGCGTTATAAACTGAATCTTGTCTTTCTTTCCCGCCTTTAATAATCTTGTTGATTTTAGTCAACTTATATTTTTTCTTGATCTTCTCTAAAAGTGAAAAATAATCCGGATGCGCAGCAATAATTATTTCGTCAACTGATTTATTTTTCTGGAATGCTTCTAACGTGTACGCAATCAGTTCTTTGTTGTTGAACCTCAAGTATTGCTTTGGAATCGAAAGACCAGTGCGCTTACTCTTTCCCGCTGCGGGAATTATTGCAAAGGTTTTCATAAAATAAGCATTGCATCGCCATAGCTAAGCAGCTTATAGTTTTCTTTAAGAGCACGTTTGTAAGCTCTCATTGTAAGATCTAAACCGGTAAATGCAGCAACGAGCATAAGCAATGTCGATTCGGGATAATGGAAATTTGTTATCAATTTATCAACCACTTTGAAGTCATAAGGCGGATAAATAAACTTATCGGTCCACCCTCGATTTGGTTTTACTAATCCATCGGCAGTAACACTTGTTTCTAATGCTCTCGCAGCACTTGTTCCTACAACAAAAACATTATGCTTGCTTAAGATGGCTTTATTGATCTGCTCAGCGGACTTAAGCACGATCTCAAAGTATTCCGAATCCATTTTATGTTTTGTTAAGTCTTCAACTTCAACAGGCCTGAATGAACCTAATCCGATATGAAGAACAACAGGTACAATATAAATACCTTTTTTTTCAACTTTGTTGAGAAGTTTTGGTGTAAAGTGAAGTCCTGCAGTGGGAGCTGCCACAGCGCCATCAACTTTTGCATAAACTGTTTGATAATTTTCTTTATCGGATTTTTCCGGATCTCTCTTAATGTATGGCGGAAGGGGAGTGACGCCGATTTTCTCAACAGCTCTGTAAATATTTCCCGGCTGATTAAATCTTACGGTTCTTCCGCGCGAAGTTGTATTATCAATAACTTCACACCAAAGTTTATCGTTAAAATAAATTTTATTGCCGATGCGGACTTTTCTTGCCGGATCGACAATAACATCCCAGATATAATCATCTGCATTTAATTCACGCAGAAGAAAAACTTCAATCTTAGCGTTGGTTTTTTCCTTCTTGCCAAAAAGCCTGGCTTGAAACACACGAGTTTCGTTCACAACCATTACATCGCCTTTTTGCATGTAATCAACAACATCAGTAAATCTTTTTGTTTCGATTTCTTCTGTTTTCCGGTTTACTACCATCAATTTTGCCTTATCGCGAGGAGAAGCAGGGTATTTAGCGATCAAGTTCTTGGGCAAATTGTATTTGAAGTCTGATAATTTCATTTGCAGTTACCTCTAATTAATAAAAAATTATTTTGGAGCTGCATCATTGTTATGTGTAACAATTTCTTTGTGTAACCTTATTTCTCTAAGCCTTAGCGATTTGTAACTTTTGCCACAAAAACGCTAAGACTCAAAGATTCACAAAGAATCTTGATGCAGCACCACGAATTATTTGCTATTTCTTGCTTTTAGACGATTTAGTTTTTTTGGTTTCCATTTCTTTAACTGTTGCTCTTGCAGCAGCTAATCTCGCAATCGGAACTCTGAACGGAGAACAGCTTACGTAATTCAATCCGATTTTGTGACAGAATTCAACAGAAACAGGTTCGCCGCCATGCTCGCCGCAAATACCGATCTTCAAATCGGAACGAGTTGCTCTTCCTTTCTGAACTGCGGTAACCATTAACTGACCAATTCCTTCAACGTCGATTGATTGGAAAGGATCGACAGGAATTATTTTCTTTTCGAGATAATCTACTAAGAATGCGCCCATATCATCTCGTGAAAAACCAAATCCCATTTGTGTGAGATCGTTTGTTCCAAATGAGAAGAACTGAGCATACTCAGCGATTTTATCTGCGGTCAAACAAGCCCGAGGAATCTCGATCATTGTTCCAGTGAGATGCGGAATTTTCTTCAATCCGAATTTTTCACAAACCTCCGCATGAACTTTTTGAACAATTTCAAATTGATGTTTCAGTTCATTTACATGACTTAAAACCGGGATCATTATTTCTGCAAATGGTTTCTTTCCTTCTTTCGTCAGCTCTGCAGAAGCTTCAAAGATTGCCCTCACCTGCATTTCAGTAACTTCAGGATAAGTGATACCTAGCCGAACACCGCGATGCCCCATCATAGGATTGTTCTCATGCAAAGCATCAGCTCGTTCATTTAATTCCTTAAGTGAAATACCCAGGCTTGAAGCAAGTTTTTCTCTTTCTTCTTCTCTGTTCGGAACAAATTCATGAAGAGGCGGATCAAGAGTTCTGATTGTAACCGGGAATCCGTCCATTGCCTCGAGAGTGCCTTTGATATCAGATTTTACATGAGTAAATAATTCGTTTAAAGCGTTTCTTCTTTCAGCTTCATTTTTTGAAACGATCATTTTGCGAAGCTTGAATAATGGTTCTTCACTTCCTTTACCATAAAACATATGTTCTGTTCTGAACAATCCGATACCTTCTGCACCAAAAGCTCTTGCTCTTGCAGCATCCTCAGGTGTATCGGCATTTGTTCTAACTTTTAATTTTCTCACTTGATCGCATATCTTCATGAAAGCAACAAAATCCGGATTTTCTTCGGCAGCTTTTATCATAGGAAGTTCGCCAACATAAATTGCTCCTTTTGTTCCATTAAGAGTGACCCAATCACCTTCGCGAACTGTTACGTCGCCAGCCGTGAAATATTTTTCACTGTAGTTTATTTTTAAAGATCCCGCACCAACAATACAGCATTTACCCCAGCCGCGTGCAACAAGTGCTGCGTGTGATGTCATTCCTCCTCGTCCAGTAAGAATTGCTTGAGCGGCTCTCATGCCTTCAATGTCTTCGGGGTTAGTTTCTTCACGGACTAAAATAACTTTCTTTCCTTCCTTTGCCCATGCAACGGCGTCTGCTGCGGAGAAAACAACTTGTCCTGTTGCTCCACCAGGTCCCGCCGGTAATCCTTTAGCAATTGCTTTGGTTGTCATTTCTACCATTGGATCAACTATAGGATGAAGAAGCTCATCAAGCTGCTCGGGTTTAACTCGCATTACTACTTCTTCTTTTGAAATCAATTTTTCTTTGTACATATCAAGAGCCATCTTCAAGGCTGCCGGACCATTTCTTTTTCCAACACGGCATTGAAGCATGTACAGTTTACCTTCTTGAATTGTAAATTCAATATCAAGCATATCGCGATAATGTTTTTCCAGATTCCTTTCAATCTTGTGAAGCTGCTTATATGTTTCAGGCATTTCTTCTTCAAGGGATTGAAGATGCTCGGTATGCTCGCTTTTCCCTACAATGTTTATGGGGTTTGGGGTTCTTGTACCTGCAACTACATCTTCGCCTTGAGCATTAGTTAACCACTCACCATAAAAATGATTTTCGCCGGTTGCAGGATTACGTGTAAACGCTACACCAGTTGCAGAAGTATCACCCATGTTTCCAAAAACCATTGATTGGACGTTAACAGCGGTTCCCCAATCATCAGGTATTCCTTCAATTCTTCTGTAAGAGATTGCTCGTTTACCCATCCAGCTTTGAAATACCGCAGCGACTGCACCCAAAAGCTGCTGTATTGGATCTTCTGGAAATGGTTTGCCAAGAACCTCTTGTACTTTAGCTTTATAAATTTCAACAAGATTTTTTAAATCATCTGCGGTTAAATCGGTATCGTTATGGTACCCTTTAGATTCCTTCATTTTATGAAGTTCTTTTTCAAGCTGTTGACGGACGCCTTTTCCTTCTTCAATTTCGATGCCTGCAGCTTTTTCCATCACAACATCAGAATACATTTGAATTAATCTTCTATGTGAATCATAAACGAATCTTGGGTTGCCCGATTTTGCAATTAAGGCTTCGCGTGTTTCATTATTCAAACCGACATTTAAAATTGTTTCCATCATTCCTGGCATAGATGCTCTTGCACCCGAACGCACAGAAAGTAATAGCGGGTTAACTTTATCACCGAACTTAGCTCCCATTTCTTTTTCAACTTTTACGAGAGCTTCTTTCATTTGCTTCTCAAGCTCCTTGGGGTATTTTTTATGGTGATGATAATAATGGATACAAACTTCGGTAGTAATTGTGAAACCTGCCGGAACCGGTAAACCTAAATTTACCATCTCTGCCAGGTTAGCACCTTTTCCACCAAGAAGCGCCTTCATTTCTGCTTTTCCTTCAGCCTTCTTGCCGCCGAAAAAGTATACATATTTTTTTCTTTTAGCCATTAAATAGATCCTCCGTGTAATTTATTCTGGATTAAGAGTATTGTGTTTTTTTTAATTTAATTTTTTTAATAAAAAATCTTTAAATGATGAAGTGTCATCCATCATCAGTTCAATTTTAAGATAAAAGATATCTATATCATCTAACTCATTGTGATACTCGGAAAGTTTCACCGCGTCCTTTTGAGTTGTAACCACAGAATGCGAATTCGTAGCATAGAACATTTTTCTTATCTGTTGAATTTCTTTGTTTGTATAATATTTGTGATCCCGGAATATCAAATAGTTTTCGGTATCCACATTTGTTTGTTTTAATGCCGTAAAAAATGAGTATGGGTTAGCAATTCCGCAAACTACCAAACTTTTTTGTCCTTCAAACTCGCTAAGATTGTACTCGGTTCTTCTTTTTATATCAACAAATTCTTTTGCAGAATAGTATGTGTTAAAAATTTTTTTGTTCGCGAGGTATTTTTTCACATTATCAGGAATTTCTCTGGGCTGTGAAAATTTTCTATTTACTATTACTGCACTCGCCCGTTCAAATGAACTAAACGGTTCTCTCATGCTTCCTGCTGGCAAAAGGTAGTGATCAAAAAAATCGGGACTGATCAGAAACCTTTGCTCGCAGATAAGCAGATCAACATCCCGCTTTAACCATCGGTGCTGAAATGCATCGTCAAGAACAATTGTATCAACATGCAGATCTGAAATTAACTTTTTTGCACCATCAATCCTTTTCTCCGAAACTGCACTTGGAACTTCACATTCATTCGCAGTAAAAACAATCTCGTCTCCACAGGTTTCAACATCTGTAAATATTTTTTTTCCGTCCGAAACCAATAAATAACCTTTTGATTTACGTCTGTAGCCTCGGCTTAATACCCCTACCTTTCTGCCCTCATTCTTTAGAAGATTAACCAAAAATATTACAAGAGGTGTTTTACCGGAACCGCCGATGGTTATATTTCCAACCGAAATAACTCTCGCATCGACCGATTGAATCTTAAAAATGTCATTGTCAAATAATTTGTTTCGCAGCTTAACTATTAAAGCAAAAATCGGGACAAAAGGAATTAAGATGAACCGTATAATCTTCATTTGTTATTTAGACGATAGCATTAATTAAATTTCTCCGCTTCTGCTTGAAGCATACACAATTGCATTTCACAGCTTTCTATTATTTTAGATGTATCGTCATAACTTAATTTATGCTTGACATAAATCGGATCTGAGAAAACAACATTTGCCCTCGTGAAGAAAAACGGAACCTGGAATGCATCCCAGCTTTTCAAAAGCTTTTTACCTTTAAAACCGATTCCTAAAAGCACAAGTGGTAATCCGCTTTTCTTGGCAGTTACAACTGCACCCGCTTTCAATTTGAAAGCTGGTCCTCGAGGTCCATCGGTTGTAATCGCAATCGAGCTGTTGTTCTTAGCAAAATTCACCATAATGCTCAATGCAACATCTCCTCCAACACTGCTTGATCCGCGAATAACATTGTAATTCCAGCGCTTTAATATTTTGCAAAGTAAATCTCCATCCTTGCTCTTGCTGATAAGTGCGGCAAAATTTTTATTGCGATGCAAATACCACGGTAGAAGCATTGTTCCGTGCCAAAAAGCCAGCACGTAATTTTTCCCATCATGCTCAAGCTTATCAATAACTTTTTTATTTAAATAAGTTATTCGCAGTGTTTTACAAAGAACATTAATTCCGAAAAATAGTATGAAATTACCTGTGAACCTTAAAACATCATGTTTAATTTTTTTAAGTGCCATTCATCATTGCAAAAATTATTTGAGCAGTTTTTTTCGATGCTCCGTTTTCACCCAGCGTTTCTCTTACTAAGCTAAGTTTTTGTTTGATAGAATTATACAGATCCTGGTTAGATAGAATTTCTTTACTTTTTTCATAGATCATTTTATATGAAGCATTATGTTGAATCAGCTCTGGAACAACTTGTTCGTTTAAAATTATATTTACCATACCGATGTTCTTGACTTTGATAAGATTCTTAACAATTAGATAGGTTAAGCTGCTTGTTTTGTAAACTATCACTATTGGAAGCTCAAAAATCGCTGCCTCTAAAGTTGAAGTACCGGATTTAATAATGCCAAACCTTGAGTACTTCATTAAATCATATGTGTGACCTTTAATTATCTTAAAATTTCTTTTCTTGGCAATCTTGAATAGAAATTCTTCACTAATATTTTGTGAAGCGCTGACCACAATTTGCATATTAAAATCGTTACTTAATTTTTCAGCGGCCTTAATACTTACCGGAAAAATTTTTTCCACTTCATGTTTTCGGCTGCCAGGCATAATCAACAAAATGTCCTTTGCGGAATCTAATTGATACTCTTTGAATAATTCCTCTTTGCTTAAATAATTGTGGCTGTCGATAATCTCCATTAAAGGATGACCAACATAATCTACATCGACTCCTGCGTTCTCGTAAATTTCCTTCTCAAATGGAAAAACTACAATCATCTTATCAATCAATCGTTTGATCTTATTAATTCGATTTTTCCCCCAAGCCCATATTTGCGGAGAAATGTAATAAATAATTTTAACATTCAAGCTTTTGAGCTTCTCTGCAATGTTAAGATTAAACCCAGGGTAATCAATTAAAACAACGGTATCGATATTTTTTTCTCTTACAAATTCAATCAATTCGGACTGCACTTTTCTAATGAATGGAATATGTTTTACAACTTCAACAAAACCTAAAAAAGCCATTCGATTTAGATGATAAATTAAGTATGCGCCCTCGCTCTTCATTAAATTTCCACCGATTCCATAAAACTTCGTATCATAATCAAGCTTTTTGAGCTCATGTATGAGTGCTGCGCCATACATATCTCCGGAGACCTCACCGGCAATAATCATCAAATTATTTTTCTTTACTATCGTCACAGTCGGCGCAAAAACCAAAGGAGAAGAATTGTTACAGCCACAAAACCAAATGCTTGCAAGCTTCTTTTTTCTGAACGCAACCCTTTGCTTAAAATGTATTCCGGTTGTTTCAACCCATCAACTTTATATGCCTTTAGCGCTGGAAAAAAGCTTGGAACTTTCTGCCTATAATTTTCATAATCCTTACCGTATGTTTTTTCTAAATAAAGCTCTTCTTCTTGAACGATGAGTTTGTATTGAAAATAATAGAAGATTAAACCCAAAATCTGTAAATATGGAAAGAGAGCAAAAGACATGATTCCTAAACCGGTGTACATCAAAATATTTCCCACATAAAGCGGATTACGGACATGTGCAAAGGGTCCGCTAATTACCAAAAATGATCCTCCAACATTGCCGGTTGTGCGGGTTTCGCTGCCAGCCCAGCTTACTCCCCAAATTCTAATTGCTTCGCCGGCAAGTGCAATACCCAATCCGGTAAAAATGCTCCAGATGTTTGGATTTGCAAAAAAGAACATTACAATTAAAAAGGGAATTGGGGTGTAGCTTCTATATTTAAATATCTTTGATGCTATGAAGGACATATTATTCTTGTAGATAAATTTCTTTTCTTTTTAATTCGGCTTGGTAACGTTTTTTTAATCTTTTTTTTGATTTAAGTAAATCAAGCCGTGTAATTACATCTTCAAAATTATTGAAAGGGAAAAAAGTAATTCGTTCCTTTTCACAAAACTTAAGCAAATCATCCTTTGCAAAAATAAAATCACAAAATTGCGTTGAATACTTATCTGAGTTTCCATCGCCAATATAAACTGTAAATTCCTCATCGCCGCTATTATTTAGTATGTGATTTCTTTTGCAATTTGCCGAGGTTTGACAGTCAATATCAAAATATGGAAACGCAGGTATCATTTCATTCTTATCATTTATGATGAGACTGTTTGCAAATATATTTAAGTTATTCAGTTTTGCCTTTTTAAATATTCGCTTAATGTAATAATCGAATCCGTCACTTAGCACGAAGAGCTCAATTTCATTTTCTAAACAATATTTATGGAACTGATTAAACGTCGGATCAATATTCATTTGATCTATGAAATTATTGAGTTTTGCAAGGTTAATATTTTTTATAGTTGCGAACAATAATTCCCAGCACATCCGTGCAGTAATTTTGCCGCTCAGCAAATCGGCAACAATAATGTTCGTTTCAACGGCATTTCCAAATGCTCTAAAGATAGCTTCTCCAACATCTACTTTTGTGATGGTTCCATCGAAGTCCACAAAAACTTTGAACTTATTCACGTTCATCTAATAAACAACCATTTTTTTAACTTCTACAAAGTCTTTGGTGAAGAGCTTATAAAAGTATATACCTGGTTGAAGCTCGTTGGCATGAAATGTTACGCTATTCTCACCGGCAGGAAATATCTTTTCTTCCATTTCTCCAATTTTACCAGCATGTTCGTCAAAAAATTCAAATGCTACCGACGATGAAATGGGTAAGTAAAAATTTATAACTGTAGAATCTCTATACGGATTGGGATTATTCTGTGCAACTATAATTTTTGATGCTGCTTCTAAATAATCGATGCGCGATATATTAGATAATAGTTCTTTCGAATTACTCTTTAGAATCGATCTGTAATATAAGGTACCAAATTCCACCGGATGATCAGTAAACTCATAATCACTAAAATCGTTTGAAGGTAAAACATCAACAGTTCCAACACACTCCCAAACGTTTGCAGATGTATCCGAGTGCGCGAGTCTTTCAATAATAAAAATCATCCTTTCGTTTTTAATACTCGTGTTCATCTTCAGCTTAACTGATTTAGCACTTAACTCTGAGCTCAAGCTCAAAAAATCGTTTTCCGGTTTTTGAAATTTTTTAATCTTCGCAATTGAAATTTCATTGGAGAGATTCTCATACACAATAATTGCTTGGTCGTTTGGATCAGCATAAACCGACAGGTACCTCTTTTCACAATTGGCGTATGAACTCGCATTGGTTTTCAAAGAATCCCATAAAAGCTTTCCTTTATTACTTATTCTTTGAACATCAACTCCACAAGTGCTATAAGCTGTATTGGTGCTTAACCACGAAATAAACATTCCACCCTCACCGTCATTATCAATTGAGTAGCTTGAAAATTTATTATTCAGATTTGCAATCTGGATGCCACTTCTTTCCCAAATTTCTTTTCCATTTGTTTTGAATTTTTGCACAATCAGTTTCCTATTTTGGTCAAAATCATTCAGCCAGCTTAAAGTAATTAACGAGTCATGTTGAATAGTTTGTGGGAATTTATTTTTACCTTTAGTTAAAGACGCCTTAATGCCCCCCACTGTCCAGATAGCTTTCCCTTTATTATTTATTAGCTGGTGGTAAATATTTTTATCGTCAGTTTCCCATGCGATATATAGTAGTGAATTGCTGATGATGCTTTCGCAAAAATTTATGGTGTTGTGAAGAGATCCGGAAACCCGAATTGGTTTTTTGCCCAGAGCAGACTTGCCGGAAGGATCAACTTTTTTTATGAGCAGAGATTCTCTTTCATTTATTTTTTCGGTCCAGAGTATATATGCTCCACCGTTGTTGTCATGAATTATCTTTAGTTTATTTTTCTTTCTTGCAGAGCTTTCTACCAGCACGGGTTCTTTTTTATAAGTTAAGCTTCCATCGGAAAGTATTCGCTGATAAAGTATCTTATAATTGTTAGAAGGATATTCGCTTCTGGTTACGAAAGCAGCAAAAATATTTCCGGCTCTGTCGGAGCTTAGCGAGTAATCAAAAATATGTTCGGCAGAAGCAGTCACACGAATACCATTTTCTCCCCAAAGTAATTCATCACCCGAAATTCTTTGCATAAAAAGATCTCCCGCAATATTGGTGGAATAATCTTTCCATGTTAAGATTGCATCATTTAAAATATATGAAATGGACATAGGATACTTTTGTATAATGCTTAAATCCGAAATTCTCTTTCCAATCAACTGCACAGGATATTCTTCGTTTAAGTTTACGTAAGCAAAATACACCTTGCTTTCCATCGCAGATCTGCTTTCTTTCCAAAAGAGATAAATGCCTCCTTTGCCATCGGAAATTGATGAAATATCGGAAGGATTTGTTGCTCTAATTCTGTACGCTTTATCCTCGAGGTTATATTTAATGCGGTTAAAAGTTTTTGAAAAAGAAAATGCTGAAAAAAACAGAATGAATAAAAAAAACGCTGCCACGATATTCATGCCGTTAGATTTGAAGGAGGAAGAAAATAAAAGTATGCTTGTTATGTTAAGAGGCAAAATCAAGTTCCTCGTTAAATCTTACACTTACCAATTTCGATACGCCTTCTTCCTGCATTGTTACACCATACAAAGTGCTAGCGGCTTCCATCGTTCTCTTATTGTGAGTAACAACAATAAATTGTGTGTCCTGGCTGAAGTCATCCAATATTCTTGTAAAGCGATCGATGTTCGCATCATCAAGCGGGGCATCAATTTCATCAAGAATACAGAATGGACTCGGTTTTACAAGGTAAATTGCAAATAGAAGCGCTATTGCTGTTAAGGTTTTTTCACCACCAGACAAAAGCTCAATTGAGGTTGGACGCTTTCCTTTCGGTTTTGCAATAATCTCTATTTTCGATTCCAATGGATCCGCATTTTCACCCAATCGTAAATCAGCTTCATCACCCGGATTAAATAAGTTCCTGAATATTTTTATAAAATTTTCTCTTATCTTTTCAAAGGTTTCCATAAACAAAGCCTGTGCGGTTACATTTATCTCTTCAATTGTTTTAACTATATCACTTTCAGATTCAAGTAAATCATCTCTTTGCTTTGTTAGAAATTCAAAGCGGTCTCTTTCTTCTTCATATTCTGAATAAGCAAGTAAATTTATCGGACCCAAATTTTTTATTTGCTGCTTTAGCGTATGAACCACATCGCTTCTTTCAGCAAAATTAAATTCGGAAAGATCTTCAAATTCCTTTATCTCCAAATGAATTGAATAATTCTCGAGAATGTTGTTTTTTAAATTTGAAATATTTATATCCAGTTCGTTTACTTTTATATCTAATGCATGTATCTCATCGGTAAGTTGTTCTCTTTGCTTGCGAAAATTTGCGAGGTTGGTTTCAATTTTATTGATCTCATCTCTAATTACTCTGTATTGAGATTCAATTTTTTCTTCTTCTTTTAAAAGAAGTGATTTTGCATTTTCAAGCTCTTTTAAACCGGGAACTTTCTCAGCAATTGAATTTTCGAGCGGTAATAATTCATTTTGCAAATTTGTAAGGTCGTTTTGGCGTTTTGCTTGTGATTTTTTAATCAGCTCAATGGATTCCTTTGCCCGGTTGATAGAGTTTTCAATATTTTTCTTTTCGCCGCTTAATCTTTCAAATTCAAGGTTCAACCTATTTTGATTAGACACTGTACTGTTGTAATTATCCTCACTGAATTTAAAATCAACCTCATGCTTAACAAATTCTTCATCTGCTTTTCTTTTCTCATCGGTATACATTGAGAGAAGCATTGTTAAATTCGTGCGTTCGTTATCAATCTGGTTAGATTCAAGTGCAATATCCCTAATTTCTTCCCTTGCCTTTTCAATTTCATCATCAGCCTTTTTCTTCTCGAACCCAAATTGTGCAATTTGCTTTTCGATATTTGCAATATCGTTTTGCAGCATTCGCCCTTGTTCCGATAAAATTTTAAGATCAATTAATGAAAGATTATTCTCTGTCTCATCAATCTTTTCTTTTACAGCTATAAGCTCTTTTTCTCTTTTAGAAAAATCTCTTTTAAGATTTTGCAACAACTGCTTTCTACCGAAAACAGAATCGTCAGGCTTAGGTACTGAACCTCCCTCAATAATTCCGAATTGATCTATGTAATCTCCATCGACAGTAACAAAATTGAATTCATTGTACTTTCTTGAAAGCTTTAATGCGTTTTCAATTGAATCCACTACAACTGTTTTATGTAAATATTCCTCAAAGAAAATTTTCCATTTATCTTCAGTTTGAATTAAATCCTTAGTCCATGCAATAAAACCATTCTCCTTTTCGATCGATTTACATTTTCTTTTGAAGAAGAAATTCTTAGCCGATTGAAAAAAACTTCTTTTGTGCGATAAATGTTTTTGTGCTACGTAGAAAGCAGCTTTCCCAATATCATTTCTCTTCAAGAAATCAATGCCTTTTTGTAAATCATCAATCGATTCAATCAAAATGGTGTTGAGATTATTTTTTAGTGAGGCTTCAACTGCTATGCGGTAATTCTCCGAAGTGTTGCCAATATGCGCAAGTAGAGATTTATCTCCGAGGTTCCAGTTATTGTTTTCTAGTAAACCTTTCGCACCTTTCGAAACACCTTCGAGATTATCTATTAGTGTTTGAATAAAATGGATTCGGTCCTTTATTCCATTAAGTAAACTTCTATCCTCAAGTTCTTTTCCTTTAAGGGCATTAAGCTGCCGTTCTAATTCCTCTTTTTCTCTTTGCTTTTGATTGTAAACAGCCTCGGCTTCTTGGAATTTTATATTGGCTTCCGACTTTTCTTGCTCGAGTTCTTCAATATAACCGACTGTTTTTGCAATGTTACTTGTAAGAATTAGAATCTTGTGGTTTAACTTTTCTGATTGATTAATTTTCCCCTCAATTAGCTTATCTAGGCTAAAGAGTTCATTTTCTTTATTTGCGATTTCCTTAACTTTTTCTAAAAGCTGCTCCGTTTGCGATTTTAACAATTGTCTTTGTTCTTCGAGATTACTCTTATATCTATCCAGGTCGGAAATGACAAAAAGTTTTTCATTTTCTTTTTGAGATATCCTCGAAGTGAAATCCTCAAGAGAAACTTGGTTGTCGCCGATTAGCTGTTCCGCATTTTTAAGCTGATCATTAAGTTCGCTCAATTCAAGCTTGTAGTTCTCGATATAACTAGTTATCGATTTTTTTCTTTCATTGGCTACTGAAATTTGGTTTTGCAGATTATAAATTTTTTCGGTTTGAAGCTGAACAGCGGAACGTTTTTCTTTTAGTACCGACTCAATACCACTCAGGTTTTGTTTTATGCTACTTAACTCTTCTTCTTGTTTGCCTGCAGCAGAATCTAAACCCAGCCGTTTCTCAAAGAACTCGTTTTTTCTTAAACAATGCTCATCTCTGTGTAAATGGAATAAAGCAAACTCCCGATTAGCAAGATCGAGTTCAAGTTCACGTAAACGAGTTGATATTTTGTTATGCTTTTCGGCTCTCTTCGCCTGACGTTCAAGGTAATTAACTTTTTTCTCAACTTCAGCAACGATGTCGTTAACTCTGGTTAAATCTGCTTTCACGTCATCTAACTTTCGTAAAGCAAGTCTTCTTCTCAGTTTATACTTGTTAACACCAGCTGCTTCTTCGAACATAACTCGTCGCTCATCAGCTTTATCGTTAAGAATTGTCTCTACCATTTTCAATTCTATAACTGAATAAGCATTTGCGCCAATACCTGTATCCATAAAAAGATTTGTAATATCTTTTAACCGGCACAGGTTCTTGTTTAACAGATATTCACTTTCACCAGAGCGAAAAATTCTTCGCGTAATTGTAACATCGGTATATTCGGTAGGTAAAACTCCTTTTGTATTATGAATGATAAGAGAAACCTCGGCCATACCCATAGGTTTCTTGCTTCTTGTACCGTTAAAAATCACATTTTCCATTTTATCGCTTCGGAGTGCTCCACTTTTTTGTTCGCCAAGGCACCATCTTATAGCATCCACAATATTTGTTTTTCCGCAGCCGTTCGGGCCAACAATAGATGTTATTCCCTCGTTAAAACTAATTGCGGTTTTTTGTGCGAACGATTTAAATCCGAAAATTTCGAGCTTAGATAAATACAATCTTTAACCTAAAATTTTATAATCTTTTAGTACGTGTAAGATATACGTGAATGTGGAATTGCTTAACTGAAAGTAAATTACAAATGAAGCAGCAATAATAAAAAAGATGATGAGGCTGTAAAGGTATACATTGGTCGGATGGGTATCGAATATCACATAAATTCCCTTCATTAAGCGATAGAATATCCAAATTGTAAAAACAAACATTGCGATGAACAAGTAAATATTAATTGCATTTGCACTAAGCAAACGATAAAGAATTATCCCAACTGGAACTAAAACCACCAACGGTAGAAAAGACCAAATTACCGTGTGAAAAACACTGCTGAAAGCAACTTGTGTTCTAATAAAAAACGATGCCGTTTTGATAATAATAATTAATACCAAGAGAGCGATAATAGTTAATAGCGATAGCCACCAAATTGAAGCTAAAGGATTCCATGCAAGATAACTCACGTTATGAAGAAGGCTTGAGCTGCTAAAACTTAAAAGCAATTTTTCGAATCGAATATTTTCCTTTAGGAAAAATAGAATGTTGCTGAGAAGTAAACCTGAAGTTGCGGCTATAATGAAAACCATAATTACAGTGTGTACTCCCGAAATGAGTCTTTGATCTCGCACATCTGCAAAAAAATTATATGGTCTTAATAAAGCTCTTGATGAATCCTCTCTAAATTTCTTACCGGAATTAATCATAATGCCAATTACAATTGCAATTACAATTCCGGTTATGATGAACAACATTGGTGAGTCTTCCTTTTTGCTTCCGATTGGGATCGTAACCTTTTCAGTATTGTTAAGCTTTGCATAGATGACTTTGTAGCTCATTCTATCCGTGCTGCGGTTTTCATCGGCAAGCCCAAGGTGAATAAGATTTTCCTTATTGTAACCCGAAATGATTGAGGCATAATCGCTTCTGTAATCAAACATGCTGTTTAAGAAATAACCGAGGAGAGAATTTTTGTTTGAATAATCAATTACATCTTCAAAAAATTTTGCCTGAGCTTCGAATGAATTATCATTTAGGTAACCATCTGTATTGCCTCTGCTAACAAGATATGATGCCTCGCTTAAAAATATTTTGTTGGGATTAAATTGTTCGTTTGTTAAAATTTGGTTTAAACTGCTTGAAGCTATCGGATGGTTAATTATTTCTATACCGTAGAGATCTAAATTCTTTATTTCTTTTATGCTGCCATCAATAAACGATGCATAAGTAATTGTATTAAAATTTTTCTTAATCAACCCCGCTAGGGTTTCGATGAAATTAATATCGGTCTCAGATTCAGCAGAATAAGAACCTCCCAAACCAAAGCCACCAATTGTATAATTTTTAAATCCCCGCATTAAAGAATTAACATGATTGGTTGCTCTATCATTAAATTCTTTTTTCTCAAGAATTGAAGCAGGTATAGAATTGATTGGAAGTTCAATAAAAGGCAGCAAACCATATCGCTGGCAAAGTGTTAAATAATAAGGATGTGGAATTTTTTTTGCAAATCTAATAGTGTTAAAACCTGTTGCACGGATAAGTTTGATATCTTTTTCCATGCGTTCATAACTAATCAATCCGCCATAGTCTTCAAATACCGGGTAATAAGTAACACCTTTTATCTTAAAGTTTTGGTTGTTCAGAGTTAACGAATTGTCATTTGCTCGAATTTCATCAATTGCTAGAGAACGAGTCGTTTTATCGATTAAATTTGCATTTCGAGTAATCTCTGCAGTTAGTAAATATGTTTTAGGATTTGACGTACTCCAAAATATTGGTGAGGTTAATTCAAAAGAATGAGTTAAATAAATTTCTTTATTACTGCTTAGCTGGAATTTTATTTCTCCGGATTTCTGAATACCATTTGAGTTAATGGAAGACAAATTAAGATTTAGTGCGAATGACCCGAATCCGCCAAGGGTATCTTTGGGTGAACTTAGTTCTCTATTCTCAATCTTTATTTTAGCAGTAAGAAAATATTTTTTCGATTTTGCATCAAACCTAACATTTGAATTAATATCTGAAACAAAAACATTCGGTGTAAAATGAATATATACATCTCTAAAAATTCCGCCTAAACTTTTAGGAAATAGAAATTTTTGCTTTACGGGTATTGTATTCTTAGAATCCGATTTGTTCGATAATCTTACAGTTAAAATATTTGTTTTCTCCGCATGAAGAATGTCTTTGGACAGATCTACCACAAAAGGAAATTCCCCCCCGGTGTGTCGATAGATGCTTATATTATTTAAGGAAATATCAGCGGTGTAATTCAGTCCTAAAAAGTTCATTTTTAGCTTATAATTTGAAATGTCTGAGGAACTTAGGGAAAAGCTTTTTTCAAAAACTAGGTCTGCTTCTCCTTCAAAAACCGACGGAATTTCAACACTTACCTTTTCAATTTTGTCTGAATTCGTAGGATAAACATTCCATTTCCCATGAAGAGATTGGATTTTCCTCGTTTTTCCTATATCTAGAAAAAGAGAGTCTTCAACCAATAAGTCTTTTTCTAATAAATTTTTAAAAAGTATTTGTCCTGATAGAGGCAAAGTAGCCAGGACAGGTATTAGTAATATTAATAGATAGATATACTTCAGGAAGACCATCCAAGATATTTGAAAAGGATTAAAAAAACCTTGCAAATATACTAAGGAATGAAGGCGAAATCAATCAAAATGCCAAGAAAACTCTTCTTTTCAAAGGAGTTATGGCAATTATCTATAAATTTTTTTAGATCAGGCGGACTTTATTATGTTTAAAAATGAATCTGCATTCAAACAGGCACCACCAACCAGGGCACCATCGATATTTTTTTGAGCTAATAAATCCTTAGAGTTATCAGGTTTTACACTTCCGCCATAAAGAATACGCAGGCTTTTGGCAAATTCTTGGGAAAAGTGCCTCTCGATGAGTTTTCTAATAAAATGGTGAACTTCTTCAGCTTGCTGTGGGTTTGCGGTTTTTCCTGTACCAATTGCCCAAACTGGTTCGTAGGCAATTATCAAATTCTTCAAATATCCCACGGAAAAATTTTCTAATCCTTTTAGTACTTGTCTCTGGATCACTTGCTCGGTGATATTTTTTTCTCTCTCCTCAAGTAATTCTCCTACGCAGAAGATTGGTTTCAAATTATTATTTATTGCACGCAGAATTTTTTTGTTAATCAGTTCATCGGTCTCCATGAAGATTGTTCTTCGCTCTGAGTGTCCGATTATCACAAACTCACAACCGGTGCTTAATAACATTTTTGCAGAAACTTCACCTGTGAACGCACCAATTTCTTCCTGATGGAAATTTTGCGCACCTAATTTTATAGTGCTGCCCTTTATCATTGCTGATGCTTCTGAAAGTGATGTGAAAGGCGGACAGATAACAACTTCACAGTTTGCGGTTGTATTTATCAATCCGTTGAGTAACCTAGAAATCAAATCTTTTGATTCAAATAAATCATTATTCATCTTCCAATTGCCGGCAATTACTTTGATTCGCATTTTTTCCTCTTACGTTTGATTAGATAATTATTAAATTGAGCTTAACAAAAATAGCTAACATGATTAACCTCGGCAATTCACCTGAGATTCTTTTATGGTAATTATTTCTATGTAAATTATCGATTATTTATTTTTACATAAAACCAAAGAAAAAATTCACATTTGACAAAGCAAGATAAAGCAATTATCGCGGTAAGCGGAGGAATGGATAGCTGCATAACGGCAGCAATAGCAGCTAAAGATTATGAGCTGGTTTTTCTACATGTGAATTATGGACAAAGAACGGAAAAGCGAGAGCTTAAATCTTTTAATGATATTGCAGATTTTTATGGCGTAACCAATAGGATGGTCGTTGATCAGAAACACTTATCTTTTATCGGAGGTTCTTCCTTAACTGATAAAAATATTGAAGTGAGTAAAGCAGATTTAGCAAGTACAAAAATTCCAACTTCATATGTGCCTTTCAGAAATGCGCACATTCTGTCAGCGTGTGTGAGCTGGGCTGAGGTAATAAATGCAAATGCCATTTTTATTGGTGCTGTTTGGGAAGATTCATCCGGTTACCCCGATTGCAAACCTGAATTTTTCAAGGCATTTGAAAAAGTTGTTGAAATTGGCACAAAACCATCAACACAAATTAAAATTGTAACTCCGATTATTAACTTCACGAAAAAAGATATTGTTCTTAAAGGCTTGGAATTAAATGCTCCGCTGTATTTAACCTGGTCATGTTACCAGGAAGAAGAGGAGGCATGTGGAGTTTGTGATAGTTGTGCGTTCAGGCTGAAAGGATTTCAGTTAGCAGGTCTAGAAGATCCTATCAAGTACAAAGTAAAACCCATTTATAAAGAATAAAAACATTTCGTAAAACAAATTAAATGATTATTATGGATAAGAAATTAAAACTGCTCGAAGTTTTCAAAAATCAATATTCGAATCGAGATTACACTGTTACTCACGTTGCTCCGGAATTTACCTCATTGTGCCCGAAAACCGGTCAACCGGATTTTGGAAAGATCACGGTTGAATACATTCCTGATAAGCTTTGTATCGAGCTTAAATCATTAAAGATTTATCTAAATTCTTATCGTAACGATGGCATATTTTATGAAAGCGTTACTAATAAAATTTTAGATGATCTTGTTAGTGTTTGCAAGCCGCGTTATATGAAAATTACAGCCGACTTTAATGTACGAGGCGGCATTTCATCAGTGATTGTAGCAGAGCATAAAAAAATCAATAATTAAAAAACTTTTAGTCTATTCAAATGTCCATTGAAGTTTCAAATAAAGGTCAGTTCACAGCATCAAGAGAAATTTTTTTTCAAAAGAATTTTCTAAAAAAGAATGCTTTGAGAGCAAGCATGGAGTTTAGTTTACTTATCGAGGAACAAATACATAGGCTTGCAAACGGCAAGAAGTTTAATTTTGCTCTTGTATCAGCCGGAAGCTTCAGCCGTCGTGAACTCTCTCCTTTTTCCGATATTGATTTGATGTTCATAGCTCACTCTGTTTCCGAGGTTAAAAATGAGATTAGTGAACTGGTTCAAAAATTTTGGGATAATGGAATAGATGTTTCGCATACGGTTCGGGAGTTTTCGGATATTCAAAAATTTCTTGAATCTGATCTTCATACCTTCACTCAATTTTTTGAAACCAGATTATTATTGGGATCCGATAAAATCTATAATGATTGGAACGAGAATCTGTTTTCATCTCTATCTGCAGAAAATCAAAAAAGGATATTAGCCAAACTAATAAAAGATATTGAGGACAGATATCAAAAGTATGGTGATTCGGCAAAGGCATTGGAACCCAATGTTAAGTTGTCCCCCGGCGGTTTAAGAGATTTTCAAGCAGTTGAATGGATGTATATTATTTTTAATAAGACTCTGCTAAACAAGCAAACCGAAATAACTCAAGCCGAATCATTTCTTGACTTAATAAAAAATCTCAGCCTCATTTCTCAAACCGAAGCAAAACTATTACTCGATAGTTACAATCAAATTCTTTATGCACGGAATTCTATTCATCTTTTCTCGCTTCAAAAAAATGATAGATTTGAATTCAATTCGCAGAAAAAAATTGTCAACTTGGATAGCACCGATAAAGACGCTTTGACAATCTACATGAAGGAATATTTTGATGCGGCTAATGCTATACAAAGATTTTCATTTGCAATGATAAAACATTTTGAAGAGGCAATTTCAATTTCAGGCCAGGGTAATTTAACTATCGAACTCGATGATGATTTTAGTCTTCTTGGAAAGAAATTATTTCTAAAGCACAGCGTTATGCTAAGTTTTCCGGACATACTGCGCGCATTTTATTATCTCGGAAGTTATGGAGCATATTTTGATGAGCAATTGAGAAGAATTATACTAGAATATGTTCAGAATTATGGATTGCAAGATGAATTTGAGGCGGAATCATCAGTTTTCTTTAGAGAAATATTAAAGCTTGAACGTAACGTCGGTTTAACACTTTCAGCCATGAATCAATATGGAGTGCTTGGTTTATTTCTGCCGGCATTTAAAGAATTAAATGGTTACGTTCAACACGGAGTTTATCATTGTTTCACTACTGATGAGCACACACTTCTAACAATTAAAAACATCGAAAAACTAGAAAAGGATGTTTCAATTCTTGGAAGAATTTTTAATAACATCCAAGAAAGAGAAATTTTATTTCTTGGGTTACTTTTCCATGATATTGCAAAACCTATAAACATCGCTGGTCACGAAATACTTGGAGTAGAGATAGCTCAATCTATTCTGTACAAACTTGGTTATAGTGACCAAGAAATTGAGAAAGTGACGCTTTTAGTGCGCAACCATTTACTGATGGAGCAGATTGCTTTCAGAAGAAATCTCAATGATCCCGAAACCTTGAATAATTTCACCTCTAAGTTCAAATCAACTGAAGAATTGGATTTACTTTATCTTGTAACCTACGCAGATCTTTCAGCGGTAAATCCTGCTGTGTGGACTTCGTGGAAAAGTGAACTGCTCTCTGAACTTTACAGAAAATCTCGATCAATGCTTGAAGATCAAATTTCTGGTGAAGAGCTGCTAATGTCAGGCACTTATCTTGTCCCCGGTGAAATCAGTAAGCATTCCGATTTGATTTCTGATGAACACGTGCAAGAGCATATGGACTCGATTACAGATGCTTCGTACATTTATCAGTTTACCGATAAGGAAATTGCTGCCCATATTGAGGAAATTCAAAAGGGGATAACCGTTTCTACTTCATTTAAAGAGCTTGATAATTTTACAAACGTAACAGTTATTACGATGGATTTTCCGTCCCTGCTTTCTAAAATTTGTGGAGTTCTTTCAATTAACGATGCCAATATTCACGATGCAAAAATCTTTACCCGGAGAGATGGGGTTGTTATCGATACTTTCAATGTAACTGATTTCAGAACTCATAAAAAGTTGGATTCCCCCCGGTATGGCAAAATAAGCAAAGACATGAACGCGGTTATTTCCGGTATACTAAAGTTGAATGTTGAGTTTGCGAAAATGAAATCACGTTGGAGAAGAATTGAAAACAGATTATTCAAACGTTCCGGTAAAGTGAAAATAGCTTTTGAGGAACATGAAAAATATACCATCATAGATGTGTTCTCTCCTGACAAGCTCGGATTTCTTTATCAGGTAACATCTAAGATGAATGAGCTTGGTCTGGTAATTTACTTTGCAAAAATTTCGACAAGGGAAGATGATATCGTTGATTCATTTTATGTTTTGGACAGAAATGGAAAGAAAATTCCTTCGTATGATCAGGAGTTTGTAAAAATCGAGTTGACTAACACAATAAATCAAATGTTATAGGAAAATTATTTGAGCACATCACTTAAAGAAAAGCCAATCGGAGTTTTTGATTCCGGAATTGGTGGTTTAACAGTAGTAAAGCACCTTTCAACAGTTTTAACTAATGAACACATAGTATATTTTGGAGATACGGCGCGTGTTCCATACGGTTCTAAATCAAATTCAACAGTGATCGAGTATTCAATTCAAGACACAAATTTTCTTCTGCACAAAAATGTTAAGATAGTTGTTGTTGCTTGTAATACGGTTTCATCAATTGCTTTAGAGGAACTGAGGAAAAAATTTGAAGTTCCTGTGATCGGCGTGATTTCACCTGGAGCAGCGATGGCTGTAAATAAAACGAAGAACGGTAAAATTGGAATTATCGGAACCCGCGCCACAATAAATAATCAAGCTTATTCAAAGGCAATAAAAGCAATAAATAAAAATATTGGGGTGTTTGAGAAAGCTTGTCCTTTGTTTGTTCCTTTAGCAGAGGAAGGCTGGACACACCATCGTGCAACGTATGAAATTGCTGAGGAGTACTTAAAGGAGTTAAGAGAAAAAGAAATTGACACGCTTGTTCTTGGCTGTACACATTATCCTATTCTTGCTGATGTCATTCAAGAGGTAATAGGGAGTAACGTTTCGCTAATAGATTCCGGTGTTGCAGCTGCAGAGGTTGTAAAAAACGAAATTCATAAGTTACAATTAGAAACTAATCACAAAGATCACCCAAATCTTGATTTATTTGTAAGCGATATTCCTACCAAGTTTCAAGAAGTTGCGGAACTGTTTTTAGGAAAGAAAGTAAATAAAGTAATGAAAGTTGATCCGGAAGAGCTGGTGCACTCCTAGTTTCAGGATGCTGGTTTTTAATTTCTGGATAATTGTTGCTGGTCAATATCCCTTTTTCTGATTTTCGACAATGTTTCATACGAGTAAGCAAGTATTGATGTTATAATAGTAATTACTAAAAACCAAACCGCTAAAGCAAATTCGTTTTGGGTCTGAAAAATTGCAGTTGCGATATTACCTATTAACAGCCACTGGAAAACATAAACCGATGTAACATTCTTTCCCAGCCACTTTACATAAATCAAAAAAGAGTTTTTACCACAGAAATTTTCCAATTTATCCAAACTAAACGTTAACAGAATTAAGAATTGAAAAATCCATAATGTATATAACCAATTATGATGGTAATAATTTCTCAAATCTGACGCAGCATCAATTCCATAAGTGAAAGCCGAAAATGTTATTGCTGCTGATAGTAAAGCAAAAAAATCTCCTATATCCTCTCCAAGGTTAAATTGTTCTAAAATGATTCTATATAAAAACCCTACCAAAGGATAAACTGCCCATGGAAAAAGGGGGAAATAAGACCACTCAATGTTTCCCCACAGAAATGCTTGAACATATACAAGAATCTGATTATTTGTTCGATGGTCAACTGAGATACTATGAAAGATTAAGATGAAGATTAAGATTAAGAGTGAAATGATTGAGGTAGTGTAAAAACTATTACTGGATATTTTTTTTATGATAGAAATCAGAATTATGCTAAGTCCTGCAAGAGGCAAAATATCGGCTCCGAAGATATATCTAAATGGATTGGCTTGAACTTTACCAATAAAAATTAAGATTAAAAAATGAAAATTAAGCCCGATGTTTAGAAGAATTCCGCCTAGAATAAGAATTAAACTGCGTTTAAGATTTTGCGAAAAGCTTTTTTTTGACACTGCTAAGAAGTAACCCATCACAGCCATAAATAAGGGTGCTGCAGGTGGTCCTCCAAGAAAGAGAAATATTTTTCCAAGCAAACTTTGATTGATTTCCGGTTTCGCGAATAATTCTATCAAATGAACTTGAATCATCATCAATATTGCAAATCCTTTTAGCAAATCTGCAGTTTGATATCTTTCTTGCGGATATAGCTGCTTAAATTTCTTGAAGATCATTTGGCAATTTGGAAATTTCCTTTTATACCTGCATACAAATAATCAACATTGAAGTCTGTGAATTTATTATGCTGATAACCTGCTATTACATTAAATAGCGCTAATAGAGAATATTCAACCTGTCCAAAAGCCTGATACTTTTGTACATAATTTTGATTGAAGATTGTTAGCAAATCAGAATCAAAATAAAAAGCTCTCTCGCCGGCAAATCCACCAACTTTTAGGAGAAAATCTGCAATTGGAGCGTAATGCAGCTTTAATGAAGCTGAAAAAAGATTTTTTCCATTATCAAGCCGTGTAAAGTTTGGTTTTACTGAAATAAAAAATTCATTTGATAGAATTCTTTCTAGTCTTACGGTAACTTGATTTGAAGCTGCTTTAGCAAAACCAATTTGGTTGAGGTGAGTGTATGCCGCCCCCAAATAAAACCAATCTACATAATAAACCAGGTCAATGTTATAAAGATTAGTATAGTCGTTAAAGGAAAATGAAAAGGGCTTATAATCAAAATCACCCTTATAGTGTGCATAACTAAACTTTATGTAATAAGGAAAAAGATCAACAATGCCGCCGGCCAAGAATGTTTGCTGTTTATAATCATATTCCTTATCATCAATCAGCAGGTGGTCATAGTGATTAATTAGATAAAATTCTTTGATTAATTGCAGTGTATTGTAAAACGATATGGAGTTGGACTTTACGCTCGTCGAGTAATTCCCATTTGTAAAGTAGACAGATGGACTTAAATACAAAGTCTCATACGAATATTGAGCAAACGTCAAGGATGCTGTGAAGATAAAAAGGAGAAAAAATCTTTTCATTGGATCAACTTTAATCCTTCTTCAGCAAGGGAATCGCTTTCATTAAGCATGAGAGCTTGTGTTAAAAGCATCTTGGCTTTATCCTTATTCCCTAAATAATAGTAAGTCCAACCTAAAGAGAGGTTTGGTTCATAATAGCTTGGGAATGAGGTGAATGCGATCTCAAGATATTTCTTGGCGTTGTTATAATCGGCATTTTGTAGATAGATCTGCCCGAGGCGAAGATTTGCAGTGTAATCCATTGCATCTAATTTAAGAATATCAAAATACAGTTCTTTTATTTTGTCCCATTCATTTTTTGCTGAGAGGGGAAGAGTCAGCCCAAGTTTTGCTTCAATGCTTTTAGGATTGATTATTACTGCTTCAGAGTAATATTCTTTTGACTTTGAATAATCCTTTTTCTGATAATAAAGCCAGCCAAGTCGAATATTGATTAAATAATTTTCCTTGTTAGAAGCATAAATTGACCTTAAAGATTCTATTGCCTTATCTATGTTTTTATTGTTCTCATGCTTAATAGATTCATTGAATGATTTTACTTTCTCGTCTGGTGTTCTTGAATTTAGGTTAATTGCAAAGAACAATAATATCATGGTAATGAATGCTGTACTTATGGCTGCGAATTTTTTCATGTCGCTCTCCTTCATTTTGTTTTTGTTGCTTTAAATAAAAGGTTTTTATCGCCGTTTATTTCAAATTCTTTAAGTCCATCATGTTCATCAATTTTTACAATTCCATTAAATTGTTTTTTGTAAAAAGCAAATAACCCGCTGCCCATAACTATAATATCGGATTTTATAAAATAATTTTGTGTCTCCTCATCTTCTTCAAACGTAAACTCTCCTCTGGTACTTAGCATATTCTTATAGAAAAGAAAAATCTCCGCTAGATATCGTATAGATCCAATAGGCAAAAGAGAAATAGAAAAAGTATCATCCCAATATAAATCCTCTTGAAAGCATAAAGGAACTTGAGCTGCCACAAGATAGAAAAAATAAAGTGCAGTATTCTTTTCGCCAATATATGAAGTAAAATAAAAAACTTTATCGGTTAAATAAATTTCTGCTTTAGCATTACTTGATGATTCGATATAAAGTTGATTATAAATATCTACTTTAACTTCCCAGCTTTCTTCGAGTTCTTTGCCTTCTAACTCGTATTTAAAATTGAGTTTATCTCCAATCTTAAAATCAAAAGCATCTTTAATAGTTTTATGAACGTCCAAGTTTTGTGCAATTGAATTTTCTTTGGGATACGCAAAGGTTCGCAGGTACGTCTTGCCATTTTCCTTCTCAATAAAATGAGAAATTGGAAAAAGATGAGTCTTATCCCCAATCTTATCGTTAAGCTGAAATTGAAAATGAATATGGGGGTAAGGTGACCGCCCACTGTTGCCGCAATTCCCAATTATGTCTCCCTTTTTAATTTTGTCTCCTTCTTTTACTTTTATTGAATCGGATTTGAGATGAGAGATTGAACTGAATAATCCGTACTGATGAGAAATGATAATAGTATTCCCAAAATTTTGTTGAAGATTAATATCACCTGGTTCATTATCCCGAACACTCGATACTATTCGAACAATTTCACCATCAAGAGGGGAAGTAACGGGCAGGCTGTAACAATAGTAATCTTCTAATTTAAGTCCCTCATTAGAATATTGGGAATTATTTTTATCGACTACTACAAAATCCAACGCATACTTCCAATCATCTTTGTGGGTGTGTTCACCATTAAATCCTTGAGATACTTTCCACTCACCAAAGAATGGTAATTCCGGAAAAAGATATTTGAAGTTCTCGAAGCGTGCTTTTCTTTTTTGATGATAATAAAAATTTTCTTCTGGTGAACCGGGTTTAAAATACAGCAGCACAAGGTCAGTTTGATCCTTCCTGAATTTTAGACTGTAGATAGTTGCAAGCACTATAAAATTAAAAGGGAGAACCAATAGCGGAAATAAACTTCCGCTTAGCAGCCGGGAAAAGAATCCCGTAAAGATCACCACCATTAGAGAGGATAAAATAACCAGCATAAAGCTTTTTCGTGATGGTATGATTAAGCTGCCTCCAAGGGCAAATGCAGCTAAAATTGAATTAAAGCTCGATAAAATTAAAAGATTATCGAAATGATTTGGAAGAATAAAATTTAGAAGTAAGACATTCAGCACAAAAGCAACAATGCTAAGAACGAACAACACTCGTGAAAAAATTAAGATTGCAACTATGATGATTATTCCCGCAGTGATTTCTGGTTGAAAAATTATTAGGGAAAGTGATTTAAAGTAAATCTCCATATAATAAGTAAGCGATGATGATGTGCTGTCGACCCCGTACTGATGAATATTCGGAATGATAAAATTGTAGTTCGTTAAAAAAATCACAAATATGTAAACACTAATAACAAACGGAAGACTTAAGCCCGGTAAATTAAAGGCAGTTTCTAGGTAATGTTCGAGTACCGCCGAAATTAAAAATGTTATAATTATAAATATCGGAATGAGCAGCAGCAATAAATTATTAAGCTCGAAATAAAAGGCGGTTGAAGCGCCGAAGAGTATTCCATTAAAACCGTAAAAACCGCTTCTAATTTTTTCCGCGTCAAACTTTAGAATGTAGGCGACAAGGTTTGAAATTAAAACTCCAAGCAGAGCCATCAAACCAAGCAAGGGAGTTGAGAAAGAGGCGACCAATATGGCTGCACCAAACCATTTTCTGTTTGAAAAGAAAATCTGAGCGTAAGAATATAAAGTAGAATCTAAAAAAAACTGCATTAGAAATTCTACTTTAGCTTTAGTTGTTTTGGAAGCAGTTCGCGGTCGAGGATGTAATTCAAAGCCTCAGATTTTCGTATCAATTCAACTGTGCCGTCCTGCATTATCATAACAACGTTTGGACGCATAGTTATAAATTGCATCCACTGAGTCATAGCATAAGCCCCGACATCTTCAATTACTAAATGCTCGCCTTTCTTAACGGCGGGAAGCAAAATACTTTCGCGTATGAGATCAATGTTCATACATAAAGGACCATATAGGGAAGAATCTTCAACATGTACACCGCTCTCCTGAGCAGGTGAAATTTTATGCTTGTACCAAAAGCTTGTAAAAAGAATATTGACTCCTGCATCAATTATAATTGCTCTTCTGCCGGTTGATAATCTCTTATTTGCAAGAACAGTAGTTATCAAATAACCCGCATTGTCTACTAATGCTCTTCCGGTTTCAAGAATTAGAGCCGGTAAGTCGCTGCCTGTTGCATTCATTTCAAACATTCCCGATGAGATTGCATCTGCGTATTGTTCCATTGAAGGGATAATCTGTTCTGCAGGAAGATATTGACCAATTAAAGTATTGTTTGAAGCAAACCCGCCGCCCATATCAATATAATCTAATTTGATATCGAATTCTCTTTTTATACTGTTTGCTAAGGAAGCAAGCTTAGATGCGGCAATTCTATATGCCTCTGCTGTCATCATGTACGTACCAATGTGAGTGTGAAGACCGGTAAGTTTTAGACTTTTCTCGGACATAATTCTTTTAATTGCCTGCCATGCTTCACCATTTTCATAATTAAAGCCAAATCTATCCCAGAGGGGATAAACACCAACATCCATGTTAACGCGTATGGCGACATTTGCTTTTAGATTTTCGGAGTTACAAAGATCAATAATCTCATATAGCTCATCAAAGTGATCAATGTGAATCTTAGCATTATCCTTTATTGCTTTTTGAAGAGCGGCTCTGCTTTTGTCTGGCCCATTAAAAATTATGTTTGATCCTTTTATGCCGAGCAGTTTCGCTTTATCGTATTCAAACTCAGAAACCACTTCTGCAAGTGATCCTTCTTGATGGAAGACAGAACATACTGCATTCAAATAATTTGTTTTGTATGACCAGGCAAACTGAACTTTGGGGTATCTGGTTCTAAAAATTCTTATTGCATTTTGCTGGTTGTTTCTCAACTGCCGTTCACTCATTACAAATAACGGCGAACCATACTCTTCGACAAGCTTTGAAACAGCAACTTCGTCGATTGAGGTTTTTGCTTTTGCGGATGGACCGCTTCCGAATTTATTCATCAACCCAGATTGATATTTGGTTATGATCGGTCTTTCATATCTTTTTTTTGTGCTCATATTGATATTTCTCCAATAGCTGCAATTTGTTCAAATGTTTTAATATCACTTATTAAATCCCAAGAGCTTCTAACGAAAATTGTTCCTACCTTGAATGAAGAAAATGTTTCCACAGATTCACCATAAGCAAGCTTAACAAGCGCATAAGGCATGTTTTGTCCGGCTGATGGTGCAAGATAAACCCAGGCGGGAAATCTTGGATTTATTTCAAGCAGGAAATATTCTCCTGTTTCGGATGATTTTATGTATTCAAGCTCAAGCCCACTTTTCCATTTTGTTTTTTCAATAATTTTTTTTGACAGGTCAATTATTGTTTTATCATCTATAGTTATGCCTGCCCAGCCCTTTCCTTTATCTGTTATGTACAGTTTCCGCATCGGAACCGCACCGACTGTTCTGCCTGTTCCATCACCTAATCCAACAACATTAAATTCATCTCCCTTTAAATATTCTTGAATTATGATTGGGTAGCCCCATTTTGCTGACAATTTATTGAATGAATGTTCTGCTTCTTCAAAATTATTTACGATGTAAGCTTCGTAAAAAATTCCTTTTACAACAGCGGGGTATTTTATTTTTGATGATAGTAAATAAAGATCGTGAAGAGAGGAAACCAAAAAGTTTTTAGGAACTTTGATTTGATTATCCTCGCAAAATTTGAAAAGATTATCTTTGGCACGGATATTCAATTGTTCAAGAGTTGGCAGAAATAGTTTTATTCCCATTTGATTAAGCTTTGGCTGCAGTTTAACAAATCCGTAAAGTTCAGAATCGAGCGTAGGAATAATAAGGTCTAACTTTTCCTTTTCATGAATAAGTTTAATTCTTTCAAGTAGTGGTTCTAAGCCACCCGAGGGGTAAGGTATTATGTAAGCCTTTTCAACTAATCCTTCCATGTAAATACCGGGGTCGAGTGAATCGTATGCTAACCCAATTATACTGCCTTGAAAATCTTTTGCCATTTTTAAACTTCTTATGACCGGAACCCCTGGACCCGGATTATCAGTGGCGTTTAAACCGGTTACTGCTATTTTCATGCTTCTTTTAGAATGGAATAATGTTTGAGTTGTGAGATAAAATCAGCGAAATCTTTATGCGCAGTTGCTTTGTCAATATCATAATCATTTACAATTGAATTGATTATTTCTTCTTCAGAAGATTTTGATCGGATTAGATTAAATATTTCTTTCCCGATTTGGTTTAAGGTGAATGTCTCACCTGTTCCTGCGAGAAATAAAAAACCGGACTCGCTGATTGCAATATTTTCTGGAATTATAAAATTAACCATGGTTTGACTCTTAAATATTATCTCAATAAAATCATTTTTCGTACCTCGGTGTTCGCACTTGAATTTAGTTGATAGACATACACACCACTTGGCTGCTTAATTCCTTTATCATTAGTTCCATCCCATATAATTTCATTTTCTCCCGTAATTTTTACATCAGTTTCTATTGTTTTAATTAGTTCGCCTTTGATATCAAATATTTTTACCTGTACAGAACCGTCAGGGATATTAAACTTTATTGTTGTAGAAGGATTAAACGGATTGGGGAAATTTTGGTATAGTTGAAATTGGTTTGGGGTGTTTAATTCCCCAATGCCACTTACGGGGGTTGAATAAACTTCAATATTATAACCGTTAAAAAATGGATAATCAAATTTCGAGATAATACATTCCTTTAGCCCATCATTGTTTACATCAAGAAGTGTTGGATATGAAAAATAAAAACTGGGTTCGTTTCTTTCTAATATCACCTGGTTTGTTGAAACATCAAAAACTTTCACTGTTTGTCTATACGGTGAACTCCCGTAGTATGCAAGAACGTAAAAATCCATGATTCCATTACCGTTCAGATCACCTCCTATTGCATATAATTGTAAACCGGCTAACTTTTCATTTTGATTAAAAGTGTAAGTGTATTGAGGAGTCACAGAAAAACCATCGGTCATAATTCGAAAAGAAGAGGAATCGAGCTGATAAATTCTCTTTTTCCAGGTATCGCTGGCTTTTTCAAAATCAACCCAACCCGATATAGTATAGTAATTTATCTGTGAGGAGTTCCAAATTAAATTAACCTGAGAAAAAGCTATCTGTGAAGTTAGAAGCATGGTAATAAGAATGAAACGTAACATGATAACATTTTTTAGTGTTGTCAATAAGACAGTTATAAATTAACTAAGGTTTAAAGAATAAAAAAATAACCACAGTAAAAATTTTGAAATCTTCAGTCCCAAAACAATATTTTTGTTGCTATAAGATGAGATGCTTTTTCTTTATTGAAGATTCCATTACAGGATTATTTTACACTTTAGTGTGCGGAACATTTGCAGAAAATCAGAAGCGAATTTACCAGTTAATTATATGGACGATTTGCGGTTTCTTTTCTATTTTTAATTAGGTAATAAAATTGAAACAATGAACAGCTTTGTAAAAATATCTTGCATTTTTATAATTTTAACATCCATTTCTCTTTCTCAAGAAATTTCAGATAGTCTTAAAGTAAACAACCAAACAATCCAGCCAAATAAAAATTTTTCGTTTCTGTTTGATGGTTTGGATTTTTATCTTGATCTGCAAAACTTAAATAAGGTATTTCTACTTAATAGTGATCCAAATACACGATGGTTATTGACCTCGTATGCAATTTCGAATTCAAAGGATGAATCATTTCAATCAGAGATAAATTTTAATGAAATGGCACATCCTCTTTATCAAAAATATAAAGAAGATTCAAAATTTAATCCATTTAGATATGCCTTAGGAATGGCTCAAGTAAGTGCCGTAGGTTATCTTGCGTATCGACACATAAAGAAATATGGTTTTCTAAAGAAATGAAGCTAGTAAAAGAGGTTTATCGAGGTTTAACTAAAAATTTTCTTTAGCTTTTCACTATCTTTTGTCATTCCAAGCGCCAACATCAATTTTATTCTTGCTTTCTGTCCATTAAGATAATCTGCGAAGATCACACCAATTTTATTTAGCCATTTGCCTGCCCCGGGATAACCATAAATATCAAGGGTTTCACCTGCAGGACATCGAGATACCAAAACCACAGGAATATTTTTTTCTATAACATATTTTATTCCCTTAAATGCTGCGGGTGGAACATTGCCAACTCCTAAAGCTTCCACAACTAACCCTTTCGTCTTACTATCGGCGGAGTATTTGAAGAATTTTTCATCCATTCCGGCATAAACCGTTAGGAGGTCAACATTAGTAATAATTTTTTTTGTATTAATTGTCTCAAGCTTTCTTGGTGAACGGTTAAGAATTATTTTTTCATTCTGGACAAATCCAAGTGCACCAAAATCTAAACTGCGGAAGCCGTCGATTTGTTCAGTGTAGATTTTTGTTACCTCACTAGCTGCATTTATTTCTCCGTTAAGACATACAAGAACACCAAGATTTTTACAATTTTGGTTTAGGCATATGTAAATTGCATCAATTAGGTTTTGGGGCCCATCCCAATCTTGTTCGGAGCTATTTTTTATCGAACCAATTACTACAATTGGAATTTCTGTTTTGATTGTTAGATCAAGCAAATAAGCTGTTTCTTCCAATGTATCAGTGCCGTGTGTTACAATCACTCCATCAAACTTTTTCTTAGAGATTATTTTTTTAATTGTTTGTGAAAGCTTGAACATTAGCTCCGGAGTCATGTGGGGACCCGGATATTTGCCGAAATCATAACAGGTAATCTTTGCAAGCTTTTTTGCCTCCGGAATTTTCCTCAATAATTCTTTACCCGAAAATCTTGGGACTGCCCCGCCGGTTTTTTCGTCTAGCATCATTGAAAAAGTGCCGCCGGTAAAAACAACAAGAATATTCTTCATTTCATTTTATCGCTAAAAATTATGTGGTCAAATTTATGCTTTTGAAACGCAAAATGCTTGCTTATCGACCTAAAAATCAAAATAGACTTGAAGCAGTTATCATTAAATCTTATCTTTTAATATCTAATTATTAGGAGATAGAAATGTTAAGTGTTGAAAACGTAGATTTGACTCCAAATCCACATGCGTTAAAATTTATTTTGAACGAGAAACTATTAAACTTTGAAAAAAGACACTTCGGAAATAAAACTGAAGCGGTAAATGATCCTCTTGCTTCAGGTGTTTTTAAAATTCCCGGCGTAGTATCAGTTTTTTACACTGATAAATTCATTACGATTGAGAAATCCAAAGAAACAAATTGGGGACAGATACAGAAACCGCTAATTATTTTTCTCAAAACTTTTGATAAGACTTTAATTCCTGCAGAAAAAGATGTTAAACCGCTTGATGAAAATGAAAGTGAACTGTTAAAACAGATTAACGAAATTTTAGATAACAGAGTTCGCCCTGCTTTAGCCGGCGATGGCGGTGGTTTGGAAGTTTTAGGTTTAGAGGGTTACAAAGTTATAATTAAGTATCAAGGTGCGTGCGGAAGCTGCCCAAGCTCTATCAATGGGACTTTGCGAGCGATTGAAGGTTTGTTAAGAAGGGATATTAACCCGGCAATTGATGTTGTTGCTGCTTAAAGGAGATAACCTTCAAGGTTATAACGTCTATTTCACATTTGCAACCTTGATGGTTCAGGCGTGAAGGTTTAATTTAAAACACTTCCCCCTTTTCATTCTTTTTCATAAATTTTGATCAGTTATTTGATTCATAATAATGAAAAGCCAAGAAAATCTATATTTTTCTTTCCAAAAAATATCAGGAATTTATTTCAGGGTATTTACAACAAAAAAAGGCATTAGAAGAATTTATTTGAATGATAAAGAAGCCAAGATTAAGTCGGCATCTTTAACAAAGCTTCATCCCGATGATCCCTACATGTATAATATCTTTGCCGAGCTTAAGGAATATTTTAACAGGGAAAGGAAAAAGTTTACAGTCCCGCTCGATGTTTTGGGAACTGATTTTCAAAAAAAAGTTTGGAATGAGCTTCTCAAAATTCCTTATGGACAACTGATGACTTACAAAGCGATTGCTATCATGCTCGGAAATGAAAACGCAATGCGGGCAGTTGGTAGAGCAAATGCCACTAACCACGCACCGATTATTATCCCTTGTCACAGAGTAATAGCATCCAACGGAAAGCTTGGCGGTTACTCGGGCGGAGTTTCACTTAAAGAAAAACTGCTTGAGCTTGAGGGAAGCTTGAGCTTAGAGTTGTTTGAGTGAAAGGACATTGGTGGAACACACTTTCTTGTGTGTCTGAAGGTTCAAGTTAAGTAAGACTCACTTTTAACTTGAGTCGTACTTGTATTACAAAAATAAAAAAGCTCCGTTGATGCGGAGCTTTTGCTTTTTTACCAAATGTAAAAATTTTTACTTAATTGTTGTTACCTTGCTAATGTCATCAAGCTTTACAAACCTCTCACTAAACTTGTAAGAACCCTTATCGGTCTTAATTGCCTTAACGACTTTAACATTTACGTGAGAGTCTTTCTTTTTTACTTTTGCTTTATCTGCAAATGATTGTTGTTTAGCCATTTTTTCTCCTAAAATTTGTTGTGAAATATAATGAAATACGGCAGTCTAAAAAAGGCAATCGTTTTTTTCACTAACCCAGTTCCTCTAAAATGCTGGCTTCAAAGATAGGGGACTGAGTTAGTCTTAAATGCCATGTTAAATCTGCAAAAACTGAACCTGTAAGCCTTTGCAAAGCATCAGGGTGAACGCCAACTTGCATTCCTCTAATTCCGGCTGAAAAACAAATCATATTGAAAAGTTGTGCGCTTTCACCAATGTATGTTAGATATTTTTTCTTCATACCAACTGGAGAACAACATGCGCGAGCATAACCCGTAACATTTAATAGATTTTTTGTTGGAATCAGGTCAACTTTTTTATTGCAGCTTACTTCTGCTGCTTTTTTCAAATTAAGTTCCGAGTTGACCGGAACACAAAAAATAATTATTCTGCTTTTATCTCCTTCAGCGACCAAAATTTTGAAGACAATCTCATCAGTGCTAATTTTTTTAGAAACCGAAGCTCCGCTTAAGTCATCTTCATTTACTTCGCAGGTTATAATATCGTGAGGAATTTTATTTGCTTCGAGAAGTCTGATTACGTTTGTTTTGTTCATTCAATAAGTAATTCACGCTCATTTTGTATTTCATCGTAACTCAAAGTGTAATCCTCAGCTTTCAAAAGAAATTTTGTATAGGGATGTAGCGGGTTTTCAAAAATATTTTTTATTTCACCTTTCTCTACAATCTTTCCTTTGTACATAACTATCGCATCATCACAAAGAGATCTTAGCATCTTTAAATTGTGTGAAATGCATATCATTGAAATTTTAAATTCTTTATTAATTGATTTTAAAAGTTCCCGAAGATTAAGCTGAGATATCGGATCTTGAGCTGAGAAGGGTTCATCTAGAATTAAAACTTCTGGTTGAACAGATAAAATTCTTGCCAGCGCTGCTCTTTGCTGTTCGCCTCCGCTTAATTCAAATCCTTTCCTCTGCCATAATTTCTTAATGAAGTTGACCGAATCCAGAATCTTTCTTTTCTCTGATTCCAATTCTTGCTTACCAAATCTAATCTTAATTGCCTCATCGATTATATCGTTAATATTTCTAAGCGGATTAAGAATCTCGCCGGTATTTTGAAAAAGGATTTGAACCGGTTTGGTTTTCCTGCTGTCCCAATCATTAGATACATTTAAAGAAAAAATTCCGGATGTTGGCTGAAGAATTTGAGCAAGAACTTTTGCCAGAGTGGTTTTTCCACTTCCGGATTCTCCGGCAATACCAAGAACTTTCTCTTTTTGTAAAGAGAATGAGATATCATCTAAAATTACTTTTTCAAAAGGCGAGCCTGTTGAATCCTTTACTCGAACAGAATAGGAAAGATTTTTTACTTCGATTATGTTCTTCATGCTGTGAGCTGCCGAAATGAGTTTATTAAATTATCAGCCAGAATATTTTCTTGGGACTTAAAAAATTCATCAGGCGGCAAAAATTGTGTCAGCTTCCTGTTTGTTATCAAAGCAATTTTATCACTTATCATACTTGCAAAGCTTAAATCTTGAGTTACTAGTAAAACCGAACACGAATCATTCATTGCAAATTCTTTTAGTTTTAGCAGAAACAAATTTGCAATTGCAGAGTCAACCCCGGAAGTTGGTTCATCCAGTATTATTAAAGCTGGATTAGCTAGAAGGGCAAGAGCTAAACTTATTCTTTGAGCCATTCCTCCGCTTACTTCGTAAGGATAAAGATTTGAAATCTCTGATAATCCTGGCAGAAGGAAGTAAGCCAGGGTATTATTAATTTCATTTGGAGACTTGTTTAAGTAGTTGAAGTAATATTTCAATTTTTTTAGCTGATCGAAACTATTACGTGCATCTTGAAAGACGTATTTTATCTTTTGCTTACGGATGAATTTAAGCTCTTTATCATTAAGCGATAACAAATCTTTTCCTTCAAAAATTATCTTGCCGTTTGTCGCGTAAAATCTTTTATCGAGTAAACAGGTTATCGATTTTATAAGTGTTGTTTTGCCAGTTCCATTTTTACCAACAATGGTGTAAATCTGATTTTTATTAAGCTCAAACACCACACTACTCATCAATATAGTTTTATAACTTTCTTTATGGACGATTAATCTTTCAATATTGACATTGAGCATAATGGAGACATTTCTTTTGTAATTGTTGTACAAAATAATAATTTACCGACAAATTTATTAAGATTATTTCACATTCAAATTTTTTACAACCAAGCCAATCAGTGTTTTAAACGAAGCATGAATAAAGATTTTGTTAAACTTATATTAAGACGTATAGCTACATCATTTATAGTTCTCTTCTTAATGACAACATTCATTTTCATTTTACTTAGAATTTCTCCCGGAGATCCCGCACAAAAATTTATTTCTCCGGAATTAAGCGCTGAACTTGCAGATAAAGTTAGGGAATCATTTAACCTTAACAGTTCTATCATTGATCAGTACAAATCTTTCCTAATAAATTTATTAAAGGGCGACTTGGGAATTTCTTATAATTACCGCCAGCCCGTTCCCAAAGTAATTATGCAGTTTCTACCTTTTACACTAATTTTTTCATTTATCAGTTTTTTTATTCAGATGGGAATTGGAGGATCATTAGCTCTGTTGGCTATAAGAAAAATCAATAAACCAATGGATAGAGTAATTTCGAGGATGAATTTGCTATTCTATGCTTTGCCCTCTTTTGTGGTAGGCGTGTTTCTTATTCTAATCTTCTCTGAATTATTTAATATACTTCCTTCTTCAGGAATTCGTTCATTCGACTTTGATTCTTTTTCACTTTTCGGTAAGGTGAAAGATTACGTTTTGCATATGATAATGCCAGTGATAACCCTTTCTCTTGGCGGGATTGCAGTTTTTTTCCGCTATCTGAGAGACGGTCTTGAAGAAATAAAAAATAAACCGTTTGTAATTAATCTTAGAGCAAATGGTTTTGATGAAAAAACAATCACACTAAAACATATCATACCAAATGCAATGGGTCCACTAATTGCAGTTGCGGGAGTTGAGCTTGGCATGTTATTAGGCGGCGCATTAATTACTGAAGTTATATTCAGCTTGCCGGGAATGGGCAGATTGGCTGTTAGTGCAATTTTGCAGCGCGATTATCCTTTGATTATTGGATGTACTTTAACAGCGGGGGTATTGGTAATAATAAGTAATCTTACTGCGGATATTGTTAAAGCTAAAATTGATAAACGGTCACTGAAGGACATTCTGAATTAAATGAAATTTAAATTTAAGATCTGGCATTTGTTCATAACATTTTGCATTACTTTGATCATAGTACGTTTTCTTACTATCGTTAAATTATTTTCCCTTTTCTTTTCCTACATAATTTTGCTTTTAACAGATTTTTCGAGTGCAATTAGCCAACTAAATTTTGAGCTTATAGACTATTTTGTTTCAGGTGTTTTAATAATTTTATTACCATTAATTATCTTTTTTAGATTTAAAAGTCATAAAATTTTTCAAAGCAAATTAGATTTTTCTTCGTTAGTCATCGGCACGCTTTTTTTGGTTTTCATATTCTCACCTTTAATTTCAAATTCGCATCCTGATTTTCAAAAAAACATAGGATTGACAAAACTTCTCCCCCCATTCAGCCATGTAATTTTTTTAAAATTTGAACAAAATGCTATAGAAGAACGCCATGGGATTGACAAATTTGCAGATATAAAAAGGAAAGTGATAAAATACTCCTTTGATGCGGAATTAATTTTTGTTGATAGTATTCATGTCGGAGAAAAAATCTTATACTACCAAAATCAAAACACATCTGAAATATCCATCGATAGTTTGAAAGATAATAAAAAGATCCCCAAACTCGATTCAAGGTTTTTCCTGCTAGGTACTGATGAGTTTGGAAGGGATATTTTCTCAAGGTTGATCTATGGTGCAAGGGTTTCGATTTTTGTTGGCATTTGTTCGATATTATTGTCGTTCATGATTGGGCTTTTATTAGGATCTGCGTCCGGCTATTTTGGCGGAAAAATTGACATAGCCTTGAATAGATTAACAGATATATTTCTTTCTTTCCCGGCAATATTTCTTATTATAATCATCCTGGCACTATTCGGAAATTCAATGTTTGCCGTGATTTTTGTTTTAGGATTTTCGGGCTGGATGAGCTTATTCAAAATTGTTAGAGGCGAAGTTATTTCATTAAAGCATAAAGACTTTTTTATTACTGCACAAATGATAGGCCTCTCTAAAAAACAATTATTAATAAAAGAAGTTCTACCCATTATATTAACTCCTATAGTTGTAAATCTTATATTTCTATTCGGCAGCGTAATTCTTGCAGAAGCTTCGTTAAGTTATTTGGGATTAGGTACTGGCAGCAACCATCCTTCATGGGGGGGCATGGTTGACGCCGGCCAGAATTATTTGAAGGATGCGTGGTGGATGATTTGCTTTCCAGGCTTGGCTTTAATAATTACTCTTTACTCTGCAAATGATCTCGGACAAAAAATTAGAATTCATTTTAATCCCCAATTAAGAAAATGATAAACCGTAGATATTCTGTAACGAAAAAATTAGGGCAGGGAAGAAGCTCGGTTTATTTGTGTGAAGATGGAGGACAAGCGGGGAAAAATTATGCGTTAAAAATATTATCAGCAAATTCTTCTATCGAAGAACAAAAAGTTTTCAAAGATGAATTTCAAACCATTCAAAAACTTGATCATCCAAATATTATACAAGCTTATGAGCGCGGAACTGTTGTAGAAGTTTCTGAGAATGAACCAATTTCGATCGGCTCGAAATATCTTGCCATGGAATATTTCGATGGGAGTGAATTGCTCTCTTTTCCTGTTAGTAACGAAAATTCTCTTAAAGAAATCATTGCTCAAATCTGCTCCGTTTTACTCTATCTTCATCAATCAAACTACATTTATTATGATCTAAAGCCGGAAAATATCCTTATTAGCGAAATAAATGGAAGGCCATTTATAAAGTTAATTGATCTTGGTTTTGCTCGACTACGTACACAAGAGAATACTAATGTAACAGGCACAGCAGAATATTTGGCGCCGGAAATTCTTAAAAATGAACCACATGATCATCGGGTTGATTTATACTCTTTGGGAATACTTCTTTATCGGCTTATTTACAAGAAATTTCCTTTTCAATCCCAAAATCAGCTTGAGATTTATAAAGAGCATATTGAAAGGAATTTTGTATTTCCAGATACAAAATTTTCGAAGAAGCTGATAGATGTTGCTAAGAAGCTTCTCAGTAAAAATCCCGAGGAAAGATATTTTAATTCAGTTCAGGTGCTGTATGATTTGAATATTCCAATCACTCAAGAACTTTATCAAAATTGGGTTCCTGTAAAAGTATTTTCGGACCGAACCGATATTCTGAACATAGTTAACAGATATGTAACTACACCATCGTTGGGGGAAATAATTGTAATTCGAGGATTTGAAAAATCCGGGAAGTCTGCAGTTTCCCGCGAGCTTTACTCTCGCTATGAAAATTTTATTTTTCTGAGTAACGATAGAACAAAAAGCGGTACACAGTTAATCAAGTTCTTCCTTAACAAATTACTTTTCAACGAATTTATATTTCATAAGCTGCCAAACGAAACCCTTGAACTGGCTGATAAAGTATTCAACAATCAATCCGAAAATCTTGTAAATGATCTTAGGCTAATAGTAAATAAAGTATCTCAGCTAAGCAAATTCATACTGCTGCTTGATGATTTTAACTTGTATGATAATTTTACTTTAGAAATTTTCAAAGAAATATTTCCCGTTTTTCAGGTAAACGGATGCAATGTTATACTTACTGAAAAATCTGATCTGGATTATGTTACGGGTTTCATAAGCAATATAATAGAGCTTAATCTTTCATCTTTTACCACTGCTCAAACCGATGAACTATTAGAAAAAACATACTCTAATTTTTTCCCGCTAAAAGAGGTAAGGCAGTTAGTAATGCAGCATGCCGATTTCCTCCCGGGAAATATCATCGAGTTTCTAAAAGACATCGTTCTACTAAAGATTATTCAATTTGATTATGATGGAATTAAAGTTCTATCTGATGACAACTCGGATAAAATCCTTAAAAATTTATTTCAAGAGATTTATAATATTCGCTATAAATCTCTTACCAAGGAAGAAATAGAAATTTCTGCTTTGTTGTCCTCTTTCGAGATTATTCCGGAGAAAAACAATCTTATTCAATTAACTAATTTATCTGAAGAGAGATTCACCCAGATTGTGAAAGAACTTCAGCATAAACATATTTTTCAGTCTCAATCACAAACCGGATTAAATTTTTCATCTGATGGAATCAAGAATTTTATATACTCTCAAATTCCGGATAAGAAAAAATATCACGAAAATATAGCTGAGACAATCCACCAAAAATTTCCGCAGTTCAGCAAAGTTGAGCTTGCAAGACAATTTCAAATTTGTGAAAAGTTTGATGATAGTTATTCATTACTACTCGCTGAAGCTGAAGAAGCAGATAAAATTTCAGCATTCAAGTACAAACAAAATATACTTGAGCAATTATTAAACTTGCCTCTCAAGACGGAACAGAAGTTAGAAGTTAAATTTAAATTATGCTCTCTTTATCATTTGCTGAATATTTATAAAAGTGCTTATGACCTCGTCGAAGAGCTTTTAAAGGAAATCTTGGATGAGGATGAAAAGAACGATTTGCTAATCATAAAAGGAAACGCACTTATAAGATTAGGTGAAGTTGAAGAAGGAAAGGAGATATTGGGGTCATTGTTGCAAGAGACAATAAAGGAAGAAATAAAAATAAAATTGATGATAGATATTGCCTATGCTGAGCTTGATACCAATAATTTCGAATCTGCTTCTGAGTTTGCCCATACTATTATATGTCACCCTTCAGCTTCTTCTGAAAATCGGGGAAACGGTTATAATCTATTAGGATTAATAGCTTTTTATCAGAAGAATGATTTGAGTTTAGCCCTAATTAATTTTGAAAAATGTTTAGCAGAATATAAAATGGCTAACTCGCTACAACTTATTGCAGCAATTGAAGGGAATATTGGCAATATATATAATATGCGAGGCGATTATGAAAAAGTTGAAAAGTACTGGAATAGATCTTTAGAAATCAGTTCTTCACTTGGTAATTTTTTTCATCAAGGACAAATATTGTTGAATTTTGGCATTTATTATTTCAACAAACAGTCTTTTGAAAATTCAATTAAAAACTATAAGCGTGCAGCCATAATATTTAATACCTTAGGTGATAAGCTTGGCTATGGCAGAAGCGAGATAAATCTTGGGGAAGTATATCTTTTTACATGTGAATACCAAAATGCAATTGACGTATTAGATAGTGCAAAAGAAATATTTTTCAAGATTCAAAATTCTCTTGAGGAAGTAGAAACACTTTTTTTGCTCGCTAAAGCTCACTATAAAATTGGCGACTCTTCCAAGTTTAATAAAATTATTGAGGAAGTTGAAAGTCTTGCAAAAAGTACTGACACTTCGGAAAGAGTGAAATTGCATTTAGATTTTCTAAAATATATTAAGCGTTTTGAGCTTAACCAAGAGATAGATGTTGGTGATTTAAATCGACTTGTAAGAGAGTACCTGTCTCAAGAAGAGCGTATCAACTATTTCGAAGTGATGACTCTTTTGATAAATTATTATTTGCTACAAGGTGAATCCCGAAAAGCATTTGATTTATTATCCGATAAGAATTTTGCAGAAATATGTAATTCTAATATTTACTTAGAGATAGAGAAATTATATTTGATAGGTAAAACCGCTTCAGTGAATCCCGCACTTTATCCTGAAAGTTCCATTTTCTATTTTAATGAAGCATTTAATCTGATGAGCGATTTAAATGTAAGCGAGACTACCTGCAAAATAATCCTCGAGCTATCTTATTATTATTTTGAAAGGGGGAATGTTTTGAAAGCCAAAGAATATGCCACTTATGGGCGATCACTAATCAATTTTATGGTTGATCAGTTCAAGGATGATAGTGCAAAGGATATTTATTTGAATAGTTCGTATAGAAAAAAAGCATGGGAAAAATTTACCGAAATTATTAATTCTGATTAAAGTGAAGCCATTCTTCCCCTTAGGACCAAACCGATCCCTTTTTTATTGATAAGGGTTGTGACAAAAATTACAAAAAATTTTGTTGACAAAGAATTCTGTGGAGTGTATATTCTTTTCGGCTATTGCTTGATAAGTGTCATCAGGTACATACCCCGTGTAAAAATAACAAAGTAATCCTGCTAGGCCTTTAGTAGGGTTAGTTTTTCTATTTCATGAAGGGCATGCTATGCTAAAATCTATGCTCTTTTTCCTACTGTTAGCGGTTTTCGCTATTTCAAGCACCGCTCAGGTTCCGGAAAATGTAGAAAAAGCTCAACGTAATCGTATCGATAAAGATAAAATTACAGTGGAGAAGAGCTACATTCAATCTTCCGAGCAGTCCTATTGGAATATCCTTGCTCTTGAAAGCAGATCTTCATCTCAACTTCAAGAGTTAGGCAGCCGTTATGGTTTTCTACGATCCAATTCGCAATTGGAAGAGTTAGGTAGCCGTTATGGTTTTCTACGAACTAACTCACAGTTAGAAGAGTTGGGCAGCCGTTATGGTTTTTTACGAACTAACTCACAGTTAGAAGAGTTGGGCAGCCGTTATGGTTTTCTACGATCTAACTCACAATTGGATGAATTAGGAAGTCGCTATGGTTTTCTACGATCTAACTTACAATTGGAAGAGTTAGGCAGCCGCTATGGCTTTTTAAGATAGATAAAGATTTTTTTCTTTTCTTATAATGGAAGCCTTTAATATTTTTATTAAAGGCTTTTTTTTATCTTTTGGAGTACATTGAAATTTAATTCGATTCGAAAAATATTTATTAAAAAAATTTCGCTTATATTATTTTTTATTTTATTCACTTCAATTCCAATTAACAGTCAAAGTGATTGGTTTGAACAAGAGAGTGAAAATTTTAAGATTATCTACAGGGGAAGTCATGCCCATTTAGTTCCTCAGCTTTTTCATTCTGCCGAGACTGCTCTATCTACATTAAAAAGGCTATTCAAATACACTCCGAGTGAAAAAATTATAATTAATACTTATGATGCCTATGATTATGGTTATGGTGCTGCCACATCAGTTCCTCAAAACTTTATCAGGTTAGAAATTGAACCAATGGAACCTGGTTATGAAAGTGTTCCTTATAATGACAGGTTCCAGTGGATTATAAGTCATGAATTAGTGCATATAGTTGTAAATGATCAATCATCAAATGTGGAAAGCTTTGCGAGGTCATTTTTTTCTAAAGTGGTTCCTGAACAAATCCAGCCATTAACAATTATTTACAGTTTGCTAACCAACTATAATCGTTATACTCCTCGTTGGCATCAAGAATCAATGGCGGTGTTTTTAGAAACCTGGATGAATGGCGGATTTGGAAGAACCTTAGGCAGTTTTGATGAGATGTATTTCCGTTCACTTGTTTTAGACAACCTAGAATTTGCGGGTGAAATTGAATTAGATGCTAAAACTTCACATAATTCTTTTTTACTTGAAACAATTTTTTATATCTATGGGTCTAGATTCGCCTCATTTTTAACTCTAAAGCATGGACCAGAAAAACTTATAAAATGGTTTAAAACTGAATCTTGCGAATTCTATCAAAGCTTTGAGAACAAGTTTTATGATATCTATAAAGTTGACATGGTTGACTCCTGGAATGAATTCATAAGTTTTGAAAAAGATTTTCAGAAATCCAATATTCAAAAATTAAAAACTTACACATTAACTGAAGTAAAGAGATTAAGCGATGAAAATTTTGGCTGGGTTACACAGCCATATCTTGACAAATTGGGTAATAGTATTTTTTTTGGATTCCATCGTTCTCATCAACTTGCAGAAATTCAAAAGTATAATCTCCAGTATAGAATTTCAGAAAACATTGCCACATTACCTACTCCAAGCATGCTGCAGGTTTCCTCAACCGCTTACGATAAAAATTTGGGATTGTTCTTCTTCACAACAAATAATAATCAGCTTTACAGAGATCTATGGGTATTGGACACCGAGAAACAAAACAGGAGATTACTTTTCAAAGATTGCAGAGTCGGTAGCCTTACTATTTCTCCAATTACTCATGAACTTTGGGGAATTGAGCATTCAGCTTCTGCAGCTTCTTTGGTTTACTCAACTTATCCTTATAACAAACTTGAAATGATATTGCAGTTTGATGTTGGAGATGAGATTCAACAGTTATCAGTAAGCCCATCCGGTAAATATTTAGCGGCCGTTTTTCACCAAAGCAGTGGCGATCAGAAGATTATTCTTTTAGACATTGATGTCATTAAATCTGCTAAGAGTATTAAATACGAAATACTCTATACCAGCGGATCTCCCGAAAATATTTCGTGGAGTATGGATGAACAATTTATTTTTTGGAATGCATACACAAACGGGGTATCGAATATCTACAGGTTAAATATTTCTACTCTCAAAGTTGAAGTTCTCAGCCATACTTTGCGGGGATTATTTAAACCATTATATGTGAATCAAGATTCTATTTTTGCTTTTGAATTTACAAGTTTAGGTTTTATCCCTGTAATGATCGCTAACAAACCTGCAGAATATGTTCCAGCGATTTCATATTTAGGACAGCTTATTCTGGATAAATATCCAAGCCTGATGGATCTTAACTTACCATCTGCCGGTGAATCTAAACAGCAGTTAACAATTATCCCAAAAGAAAAATATAACGGTTTGTCTAATCTTGCGGTACAAACATTTGTACCTGTAATCAGCGGATTTCAATCTCAAAAAGTGGTCGGAATTTATGGCCATATAGCAGACCCGGTTCTTAATCATGATCTTACTTTTGAGATAGGTTATTCTCCATTCAAAGAAAATCCATTAGGCCCAAAGTTTCATGCAAAGCTTAAGTATGATTATAAAAAGCAATTTGAAATCGGAATTGATCACAATGCAACCGATTTTTATGATCTTTTTAATAAAAGAAAAAGAGGAATGATTGGAACAAAAATAACAATGGGGCATACTTACTATTGGATGTATGATAATCCTCTCAAGGTCAAACAGCAAACGCAGGTTGCATTGTATAAAAATGTCGAGTTTATAAACGATAATTTGGTAAGAGTATCTGAACCGGATTTTATGGTTGCCCAATCAATTTTTGATATTAAGAATCAACGAAGAAGCATTGGCAGCTCTGATTTTGAACATGGGAATGATTTTATTACAACCCTAATGGTGTTTGGCGCAGATCCGAAGAATCCAGAGTTTGCTTATCAAATATGGGCAGAGCTTGGCAGCCTTACCACCTGGTTATTCCCACACAATGTACTTTACTTAAGAATTGCGGGCGGCTATCATCAACCCAATGATGTTTTGAGACAAGCGAGATTTTACTTTGGGGGATTCGGAAACCGAGAGGTTGAAAATGTTGATGTTAAGCAATACAGAAAAGTATTTCGTTTTCCGGGAATACCAATTTATAGCTTGGGTGCAGATAATTTTGTAAAGTTAATGATGGAAAATAATTTGCCCCCCCTTCGCCTCTCAAATTTTTCAATTGGCAGACATTACTTGAATCATATTGATCTATCTATCTATTCACAAGGATTGCTCGTTAAATCCGACTTAGGTAAGTATTGGGGTGATGTTGGAGGTCAAATTAATTTTATTTTTAAGCATTGGGATAATCTGGAGTCTACATTTTCGGCAGGTATTGCAAAAGCCTGGTTCCAAAATGGTAGTGATTGGGAATGGTTTCTTTCCCTAAAACTTCTTAAGAATTAATTGTGCTTATATAAGCTTGGTATTGTGCGAAGAATAATTACTCGTAAGGACAAAATTTATGGCTAAGAATTTGATATGTTATTTTAGAATTAACCAATAATATTTTATATTATTCGAAGTAATTATGATTAGGAGTCAGAAATGAAATTTTCGGAATTTAAAAAATTGGTTGACAACAAAGATGAATCGGTTTTAGTTAAAGATCAATCAATTAATAAAATTAAGAACCTTGAAGTTATTCTTGATATAGTTAATACTATAAATCAAACCTTAATTCTTGATGATGTACTAATACTGGTTCTTAAAAATGCAATTGAGCTTACAAATTCCGAACGGGGATTTATTGTACTTATTAATCCTAATGGCGATCTTGAATATAAATTAGGTTTAGATGCACAAGGGAATAAGCTGCCAAAGGAATCTTTTAGTGTAAGCACTTCGGTTGTTAAAGATGTTTACACAACCGGTCAATCAAAATTTATTGAGGGGGTGCACAGCGATACAAATTTTGATCCTAGCAGAAGCATCTTACGTTTGGAACTAGAGACAATTCTTTGTTCACCTCTCATCACTGAAAATAAAAAAATTGGCGTGGTGTATGTTGACAGCAAGCATCTTCACAAAGTAAAAGTAAGTGAAATTACAAATACCTTCGAGATTCTTGCCGGACAAGCAGCAACTGCTATTCGAAATGCTCAATTATACGTTAATCAGGTTAATGCCTACAATGCTTTGGAGGAAGCCAACAAGCAGCTAATTCAAGTGGAACGGAAAGCATTGAAGGCAAGCATTGATAGTGAGATCGGGCAGGAACTACAGGGTCTTGTACATCTCGCGCTTCTCGAGACTGAAAGCTCAATGCGGGTGATTGAAACTTCTCAAAAGGAAATTGTTAATAAGAACGAAGAATCAACCATCGCTAATCTTGATAGAATTTTATTGAAATTAAAAGTGGCGGCTGATTCAATAAGTAAAATTCAAAAGTTTGGTCAAGCCTTGCTAGAAACTTCAATAATGAATTTGAATAAAGATAGCGGGGATTTGAATAAAACAATTCAATCTATTCTTAAATATATCTCGCCAATTAAAACGTTCAGTAAAGTCACATTTAAAACCGAATTAAATAACCTGCCTGTTATCAAATATGATTCTGAGCAGATTCAGCAGCTGCTAGTTCATCTATTCTCAAATACTGTCGAAGCACAACCGGATGCAACTATAAACATTCAGACATATTCTGAAAAAGACAAAATTATTGTGGTTTGTTCCGATGATGGACCGGGAATTCCCCCGAAAATTGTGAGTTCCGTTTTTAATCCTCCATCGCCAGAAAAGCCTGGCTATGGATTATTCTTATGCAAAAGCATTATTGATTTGCATAACGGTGAAATAAAAGTATTGGCTTCTGAAAAGGGCGTAAAAATATTATTCTCATTACCACTGAATTAAAGATGAAGCAAGATGTAACGAAATATTTTTTATCTTTTTATAATGAATTTGCCCTGCCAATTCGAGTGTTTAGGCGAGATGGCAAGTTGATATTTGTAAACAAAGCTTTTATAGATTCTTGGGGATATGACCTTTCAAAACTTAAAGAGTACAATATTTTTAATGATATATCATTGAAGAGAACCAAACTTCTCACCGATATTAAAAAAGCTTTTGATGAAAATATTACTACGGAAATTAGAAATTATACAGACTCATTAATGAAGAGTAAAAAGACAACAGCACCGATTTATAAGACAAAAATATTTCCGGTAACATTTGAAAAAGAAGATTATTTCATCCTTATTCACGAAGATCGCACAGAAATATTTCTCGCCGAAGCCGAAGTGAAAAAAGCTAGAGAAACAATCAAGGAAGCCGATAGATTAAAAAACACATTCCTAAATGTTTTATCACACGAACTTAGAACACCATTGAATATAATACTTGGGTACAGCACAATAATTAAAGAAAGCTTAAAGGATAAGGTCTCAACTGAAGAAAAAGTATTTTTGGATAATTTGCATAATGGAAGCGAGAGGTTGTTTAATAGCATCTCTCAAATGCTGGAATTTGCACAGTTGGAAGCCGGTAACTTTAAACTTGCCATTGAAACTGTGGATCTCATTCCAATGCTTCATTTTAGTATTCAAAGCATTAAGCAGCAAGCTTTGGAAAAACAGATTGACTTAAAAACGAATATCAAGGAAAAAAGCATTTTAGTTGATATTGATTTACATTGTATAGAAAATGCTTTAAATAATTTGTTAAACAATGCCGTTAAATTTACTTCACGCGGGTTCATTGAAGTTGAAGCCGGCATACTTAAAGATCATGAACTAGCTTTTTGTAAGATTAGGGATTCGGGAGTTGGAATTTCAGCAGGGTATTTAGAGCATCTTTATTCCCCATTCTCACAGGAAGATTTAAACTTAAGCCGCAACTATGAAGGTAATGGTTTGGGATTGGCAATTACAAAGAGATACGTTGAGAAATTGGGCGGCTCACTTATAGTGGACAGCATAAAAGGTGTTGGTTCGACTTTTACTTTAACCCTTCCGCTTTCGAAAAAGATGAGGAAGATAGAATCCTCCCAAAGGAAATGCGATAAAGATGGTTTCAAAAAAATTTTAATGTTGGATGAATTCGGCGAAACATCAGAATTGGTTAAAGTGTTTCTGCGAGATTTTGCTGAAGTTTCAGTTCATCGGTTCGAGAAGTTCATGAATCATCTGATAAAAACAGATGATTATCAGTTAGTGATACTTGATATAAACCTAAATCAGTGGAATGATGGAATGACTTTATGTGAAGAAATTAAAAACAAAGATCCCTTTAAACGTCCTGTATTCATCATGTCCGGCGAAACCGATAAAAATAAAATTAATGAGTTTTACAAAGCAGGGGCAGCAGAGTTTATCATCAAACCTTTTACAAAAGCTGATTTGATAGAATCGTTCAGAGCAATTCTATTATAATTATCTCACTTTATTTTTATTAACTTACCTCAACTAGCCTGAAATGTTACGAATTGCTTTTCTGTAGGTTAACCAGGCGGTCGACCAACCAACTAGGTGAAAATTAAAATCTATTTGAAGATGACCTTGAAGCAGCACATGAAAATATACCATCGGTGAAGCGAAATTAATTTCTGCAAAGTTTAGGGCATTTATCAAATTACTAACCAAAATAGAATTACTGTCGAGGAAATTATAATTCCCATATTTTTCTAAACCATAAAAATTGAAAGCAAAATGAAAAATATGAACTGAATTAGAAAATAGTAAATGAACAAAGAATCCTCTAATTCTAATTTAAGCTTACTGCTTAACAATGCAGCTAAGAATCCTATTGTAAACCATGCATAGTAATTTTGAAGTGGAATAAATCCATGTTCCCATGTCCAATAACCAAGTTTCACAGCTACAGGTTCCAGCATTATGTCAAACAAAGCAGCGAATGTGCCGGTAAGCAATGCAATCTGTAGAGCACTCCGATGTATTCTGCTTGCAATGCCGATCGCTCCAAGAATTACAATTACCCAATTGAATCCGATTATAAGAGGAACATCGAAAAGTTTTAATCCAAGAATATCTCCATATTGATAACTACCAAAAATAAAACCTGTTTTTACACCTGCAACTTCAAGCGTAAAGATTACTGTATAGCCTATCGAACACCAGATTATAAGCTTTAAATTTCCTTTTTGAACTGATGCGTAAAGAGTTACAACCCCAGCTAACAACAAAGTAAAAGGAGTAAGCGAAATCATTAACAGTTTTGTAATTGGAAGAAGATGACCAATCATCCCCACAAAGAAAATGATGCAAAGAAAAAGAGGTGTTAAAAAATTATGTATTACATTCTTCCTTTCCAGCATGCAAATTCTAGTTTAGTGTAAGTGTATAGTTTAGTCTAATCGCAAGTATAGTAATCTACAGAGAATAAAAAATTACTTCTAAAAAATTATGGTAACGCTCTTCCTTTAGTATTAAAATATATGCAATTTTTTTTAACAAAAACAAATCACACCTTTTATTTAATACTTTAATTTTACAATTTCTTTCAAAAAATAAAATTGAATAGATTTCAAAACAAAAATTCAGATAATTTTAATTGAAAGAATTCCTATGAGAGAAATTCACAAATGGTCCAGTTCGAATCTTGACAAAGATATGGAAATTGTTGTGTATGGGTATTCCGGTTATGCTGTCCTGCTATTTCCAACAGCAGCCGAAGATTTTCTTGAGTACGAAAGAAATCATCTCATAGACAGCATTGGTGAGTTTTTAGCAAAAGGTGTAATAAAAGCTTTCTCGATCAACAGCATTAATAATGAAAGCTGGCTAAACACGAATTTACATCCTGCAGATAGGGCAATAAGACATCAGCAGTTCAACAAATATGTTACGGATGAGGTTGTGCCTTTTATTAAAACGCATTGCAAAGGAAAAGTTCCGATAGTAACATCAGGTGCGTCACTCGGCGCTTTTCATTCGGCAAACACATTTTTTAGAAGACCCGATCTTTTTGCCGGGGTAATTGCAATGAGCGGATCTTATGACATAAAAGCTTATTCGGATGGTTACTATGACGATAACTGCTATTTTAATTCTCCTGTAGATTATCTCCCAAATCTTACCGACAAGAAAATCCTTAAACAATTAAAAAGTAAGCAGATAATTATTTCAAGCGGTCAGGGTGATTATGAAGCGCCTGAAGAATCGCAAAGATTATCCGATATTTTAAATTCAAAAGGGATAAAACATTGGTTGGATATTTGGGGGCACGACGTTGTTCACGATTGGCCTACATGGAGACAGATGCTTCCTTATTATCTAAGTAGAATAAATTTCTAATAATATAGAAAAGACTGCGAAGTTTGAGAAACATTAAAACAATATGGAAGCCGTTTTTAAGTTCATCAAAGTTTAGAGTAAAATTTTTTCTTTCTCTCATTATTCTATCGTTTTCATTATTCGCTTACAGAAATTTTTTGGATTTCGCAGAAGCACGGACTGGAGCTGCAATTCCTGACCCGATTTTAAAACTATTTGAACCAATTGATCTCACATGGCTAATTTTCGGATTGATTTATTTATGCCTGGTGGTTGGAATTATCGCTTTAATTCAAAATCCTGAGAAGCTGCTATTGGCATTTCAAGTATATACGGCTATTGTAATAGTTCGAATTATAGGTATGTACTTAGTGCCGTTCGAAGCTCCGCAGAAATTAATTGTTCTCAAAGATCCTTTTGTGGAATTGTTTGGGTCGGGTGAAGCATTAACAAAGGATTTGTTCTTTTCAGGCCATACTGCTACTTTGTTTATGCTTTTCCTGGTTGTGGAATCAAAAAGATTGAAATATATTTTTCTTATAAGTGCTGTGATAGTTGGAGTTTCAATAGTTTTGCAGCACGTTCACTATGTCATAGATGTTTTTGCTGCACCCTTTTTCACTTATGTATGTTTTATTTTTGTATCATCATTAAATTTGAATAAGCTGAAACATGTAACCTCCGATTAGTTTTATAATAAAAAATTATTTTAGTTATGAGCGACATTGAAAAAACAGAAGTTCAGGAAGTCTCGGAAAACATATCGAGCGTGTTCAATCGCTTTGGACTCGATTTGCCTCTAAGTCCAGACGATGTTGAAAATCTCAGTCAGCTAAAAATATTTCTTACCGAAAAGCTGAAGGATTTACTCGACAACAATTTTAATATTCTAGTAAACACACTTTACCGCATCGATGTGAACGAGGAAAAGCTTAATGAGCTATTCGGAAGTAAAAACAGAGCATATATTCCGGCTGCTCTTGCAGATTTGATCATTGAAAGACAGCTTCAAAAAATTCATTTTTGGAAGAAGTATAAAGAAGGAAAAATTTAGTAATTGTGAAAATGCGGAACATAGCAGTAAAAATTCTATTCTTAAATGTTTTATCAACTAACAACCAACCGAAAAGGTTACAAATGAAAAATAAAAATAACCTCACAATTTTTTGGTCGTTTTTTATTGTTCTTTTACTCATTTTCGAAACCAATCTACTGCCCCAACAAAAACAATACAATGTTAAGCACCCCGATTGGAGCTACAACCAAACCATTTACGAAGTGAACTTGCGGCAGTATTCTGTTGAGGGAACTTTCAAAGCATTTGAAAAAGATTTACCGCGTCTGAAAGAAATGGGCGTGGGAATAATTTGGCTAATGCCAATCCACCCAATTGGTGAACTGAACCGCAAAGGTACCCTAGGAAGTCAATATTCTGTTAAAGATTATTTTGCTATTAATCCCGAGTTCGGAACAGCGGAGGATTTTAGATCGCTAGTAAAGAAAACACACGAGCTGGGAATGTATTTGATAATCGATTGGGTTGCTAATCATTGTGCCTGGGATAATAAACTTCTCGAAGAACATCCGGAGTGGTTCACCAAAAATGCTGAAGGAAAATTCGTCCCACCAGTTGAAGATTGGCAGGATGTTGTTGATTTTGACTATGACAATAAAAACTTGTGGAAATACATGACCGAGGCTCTTAAGTTTTGGGTTCATGAGTATGACATAGACGGTTTCCGCTGCGATGTTGCAGGAATGATGCCGACTGAGTTTTGGAATCAAGCAAGAGCAGAACTCGATGAGATCAAACCCGTGTTCATGCTTGCAGAATGGGAAACTCCCGAGATGCACGAGAAAGCTTTTGATATGACCTATTCATGGGGCGATTACGATATTTTTAATAGTATTGTTAAGAAAGAGAAGAACGCAGCAGATTTATTTGAGTTTTATGAAAACGAGAAATTAGCATATCCTAAAAATGCTTTTCGAATGAGATTCACTTCAAATCATGATAAAAATTCCTGGGAAGGAAGTGAGTTTGAAAGATTAGGAAAAGCTGCCGAAACTTTTGCAGTGCTTACTGTGATGGTTCCCGGGATGCCGTTAATATACAACGGACAGGAAGCAGGATTGAACAAACGATTGGAATTCTTTGGGAAGGATCCAATAGAATGGAAAGAGCATAAGTTTACCGATCTCTATTCAAAGCTTTTTCATCTAAAAATGAATAGCTCAGCTTTACAAAATGGCGAACGAGGTGCCGAACTTGAGCGAGTTCAAGCTTTAGATGATGCGACAATTTTTTCTTTCTTGAGACAAAACGATAACGAAAAGATTTTGGCTGTTTTCAATCTCTCTGATTCAGCTAAAAATTTCAATTTACAGCACCCAAATTTATCGGGAGATTATACAGATTATTTTACCGGAGAGAAAATGTCTTTTTCCAACAGCATCAACTCTTCCCTGGATCGATGGGGCTATAAAATTTTTATTAAAGATTGAAATCTTTGTGTTAATCTTTGATGATTTCCCGTGGTGATGCTATCTTTACACAGGAAAAATATATTTTCTAATATCAGAGGGACATTCAAATGAGAACAAGAGTATTTATTATTATTGTTTTTATTACAGCTATTAGCTTCAGCAAAACCTTAGCCCAAGCAGGCGGGCTTAACTTTATGCTTGGTTTCCCATCAGGAGAATTTAAAGAAAATGTTAAAAGAACAGGATTTGGTCTTAGCGGGCATTTTTTATTTCTTGCCCCGGCTCTTGATCGCCCTTTTGGTATAGGATTAAATATCGGTTATCTAAACTACGGACAAGAAACTCGCAGAGAACCTTTCAGCTTAACAATTCCCGATGTAACTGTTGATGTAGAAAGATCCAATAACTTCGTTAACTTTCACGCATTATTCCAGCTAGGTTTTCCAAGCGGGTCAGTTCGCCCGTACATTGAAGGGCTGTTCGGCGGTTCTTATATTTTTACTGAAACGACAATTCGAAGTCGCGGTACTGACGAAGTAGCAAGCTCAACTAACTTTGATGATTTTGCGTGGAGCTACGGCGCAGGTGGAGGGATTTTAATTCTTTTGTATTCCGCGGATGAGGGTGAAGATTTTGGAGAATTATTTCTTGATATCAAAGCTCGTTACTTATTCGGCAGTGAGGCAGAATATCTTAAAGAAGGTTCTGTCAATGTAACTACAGTTCCAGTTACTTACCAGGTTTCAAAATCAAAAACGGATTTACTGACAGTTCATGCCGGAGTTGTTGCTTACTTTAACTCCATTTTCAATTAATCACTGATGTTATGCAAAGGCAAAAACAAGGTCGCTCCCTCTGGAGCTTGAGCTGCAATTCGAGCAGTGTAATTACAAACAGGACGCACCAATGGTGCTCAACTTAATGTTAGACTTCTCAGGATTAGCCCCGTCAGGGGCGCTCTGTTTATAGAACGAAATAAATGATAATTTCCTTAAAGTTCCGTAGGAACGACCTATTAACCATGCTTTAGAGTTTTGGAATGACATTTTTCTATTTTGCGTAATATCAGTTAATAAGTTTCTTTGTTTATCAGATCTTTCGAATCAATTTTACTCAATCGAAAATTAATCTCGGAGTACAATCATGTTCATTCATTCAAAGCAGCTTGATGAGCTTGCAATTAACACGATTAGATTTTTATCGGTAGATGGGGTACAAAAAGCAAACTCGGGTCATCCTGGAATGCCGATGGCTTGTGCACCAATTGTTTATGTTCTTTATTCAAAATATATGAAGCATAATCCTGCTAATCCCAAATGGCTTAACCGCGATAGATTTGTTTTATCCGCAGGTCACGGAAGCATGCTGCTTTATTCCATTCTTCACCTTTGTGGTTATGATCTTTCTTTAGATGAATTAAAAAACTTTCGTCAGTGGAGAAGCAAGACTCCCGGTCACCCCGAATTTGGTTTAACGCCGGGAGTTGAAACAACTACTGGTCCTTTAGGGCAAGGATTTGCGAATGCTGTGGGAATGGCAATAGCTCAAGCTTTTCTTGCTGCTAACTTCAATCAAAGTGACTTAAAAATTCTAGATCATTACATTTACGGAATTTGCAGCGACGGCGATTTGATGGAAGGAATTTCGCACGAAGCTGCTTCGTTAGCTGGTCATCTTAAGCTTAACAAAATTATCTTTTTTTATGACAACAATGGAATTTCAATAGATGGAAAAACATCGTTAGCATATTCTGACGATGTTCAGAAGAGATTTGAAGCATACAATTGGAACGTTCTGCACGTTAGGGATGTGAATGATGTTGATGAAATTGAAACTGCCATCCAGTCGGCACAAAAATCCTTGGACAAGCCGACATTAATTATCACGAACACACACATTGGATTTGGCAGCCCTAACAAGCAGGATACTTCGGAAGCTCATGGTTCTCCCCTGGGTGAGGAAGAAGTTAAGCTGTCCAAGAAAAATCTCGGCTGGCGGTATGATGAGCTTTTTTATGTTCCCCAAGAAGTGAGAGATCATTTCAAGCAAGTTAAAATGAGAGGCGAGAAGCAAGAGGTGGAATGGCAAAAGTTGTTTGATGATTACAAGAAAAAATATCCTGAAAAATCAAAACAATTAATGGAATGGATCATCGGAGACTTAGGGAATGAGTGGAAAGTAAAACTGCCTGTGTTTGAAGATGATGGAAAGAAAATTGCCACTCGCGCTGCATCAGGTAATGTGATAGAATCGTTAGCAGCATCAATTCCAAATTTAATTGGCGGCTCTGCTGATCTTACTCCATCAAATAATACCCGTGCAAAAATATACGAAGATTTTTCAGCTTCGAATTATAAGGGTAGATACATCCGCTTCGGTGTTCGTGAACATGCTATGGGGGGCATTCTAAATGGGATGGCTCTTTATGGAGGAGTAATACCTTATGGTGGAACATTTTTAGTATTCGCAGACTACATGCGTCCCTCAATTCGTCTTGCTTCGCTCTCCGGGATAAGACCAATATATATTTTTACGCATGACAGCATTGGATTGGGTGAAGATGGTCCGACTCATCAGTCGGTGGAACAATTGGCATCTCTTCATGCAATTCCTAAATTAATTGTTATTCGTCCGGCAGATGCAAATGAAACAGTATATGCCTGGAAAGCAGCACTCGAACATAAAGAGAGTCCGGTTGCACTAATTCTTTCAAGACAAGGCCTTCCAATTCTTGATCAGAAAAAATTTCCTTCTGCTGAAGGATTGCTGAAAGGTGCCTACATCCTTTACGACAGCAGTGATAAACCAGTAGTAATTCTGATGGCATCAGGTTCTGAGGTTGATCTATCTCTTAGAGCAGCAAGAGAGTTGGAGAAAGAAGGAATAAAAGTCAGAGCAGTAAGCTTTCCAAGCTGGGAACTGTTTGAGATGCAGCCACATGAATATAAGGAATCAGTTTTACCTTCATCTGTTTTAGCGCGAGTATCAGTCGAAGCTGGAGTAGCACAGGGCTGGCAGAAGTACACCGGACGATTCGGTGCAAATATCAGCATAGAAAAATATGGTGCCTCGGCTCCTGAAAAAGTATTAATGGAAAAGTATGGTTTTAATGTTGAGAATGTTTGTGCAACTTCTAAAAAGGTTATGAGCGGTTTGATTTATTGAGTTTACTTGATAGTCTTTAAAATAAAAATGGGAATCGTTTTCAGGCGATTCCCATTTCATATGTGTATTTGTTAGCCTATTTAAGCAGCATTAACTTTTTCGATGAAATAAAATCATTTACCCTTAAGTGATAGATATAAACACCGGTTGCTAAATCACTTCCGTCAAAGTTGTAAATGTATCTGCCTTTTGTTTTTTCTTCATTTACTAAAGTTTTTATCTCTTCCCCAAGTACATTATACAGTTTTAAGGTTACTAATCCATTTTCCTTTAGCTGGTAGTTTATTGTTGTTGTTGGGTTTAATGGGTTGGGATGATTCTGTAACAATTTATAATCCAAAAGCGCAACAGAGGGTTCATTTACTGATACTGTTCCTGTGTCTTTTATTGCAATTAGTGTCTTCGCTAGCTGATTCCTTCTACCGACGTACAAAGTGCCATCCGAGTCAATTGCAGTTGAATTTTCAACGTACCCTCCATTTAAAGGAATTTGCCACAATAATTCACCCCTGTTTGAAACAGCATAATAATTATAACCCCAGGTAGAACCACAATATACTGTGCCATCTTTATCAACAACTAATGGCATGTCTATGTCCTCACCGGGTTGCTCGAATTGGTATGTCCATCGATAATTTCCATAGTGATCAACACTTTCTATCCTACCGTAACGGGTTGCTCCGCTATCTGCAGTATAAGCAAAGTATATATTACCTTGATAATCAATTGCAGGTGAACTAGCAAAGAAGCTTGCCCTTGGATTTTCAATAAAATGTTCCCATCTTATATTTTTAGAACTATCAATTGAAATTAGTGATAATAAACCACCACTGCAGCCGGGTATGAAATATAAATTCCCGGAATTGTCAACTGTTAATGGCAAACGTCTAATACCGGGGCATTCGAAAATCCATTTTATGCTGCCATCAAGATTTAATGCAAAAATGTTGCTGTCCTTAGCTGTATACATTGTATTACCATCAGGAGAAAAGGCGACTGATCTTGCACCCAATCCGCCACCATAATTTACTTTCCAATTCGACTCCCCATTTTTAGAAACTGAGTATAAATAATTGGATGCATCTGCAATATAAATACTACCGTTCAGGTCTATATTCATAACTTGTTGATAAATGTTACTGCCAGTATTAAATTTCCATTTTAAGTTTTCATTGCTATCTAAAGCATATAACCAACCACTTTGTGAGCCAAAAAATATTGTCCCTTCATTATTTATTAAATAACCGGATTCAATCATGCCCGGATTACCTGTTGAAAACTTCCATTTGATCTCACCATCGGGATTTATTGCGTAAAAGTAATTAGTAGTATCCCCATAAGCACCCGACCCCACATATAGTGTTCCGTCTTCTCCAATAATAGGACCTGACCAAACACCCTTTGGTAAATCTATTGCCCACTTTATAGTTGGTGTTTTAGGACCTGAATATGGTGATCTGCCGGTGATTTGCGGATCGTGAGCAATCATTGGCCAGGGACTCTTTGCAAGTGTCGGCCAGGGTATATCTATCTGCTGTTGTGGATAAATTATTCCCGCTAATATCAATGTCAAAACCATTTTCACTTTCATTGTTTTTCTCCCTTACAAGGCGTAATACTGCGATAAATTACTTTTGTAGAATTAATTTTCGGGTTTCGATATAATTACCAATTTTAATTCTATAAAAATAAATCCCGTTCGGTAAGTTAGTTCCATCGAATTCTATAGAATGAGTTCCGGCTGATATAAATTTATTTACAAGTGTAATAACCTCACAGCCCAAAACATCAAATACTCTTAGAGTAACTAAATTGTCAATTGGTGATTGCCAACTTATTGTGGTAGTTGGATTGAAAGGATTGGGATAGTTTTGTGACAACGAATATCTTAGTGGGGAAAAGATATTATCTTCCCCAATCAATGTAGGGTTATTAAAATCTAGTATATTCATCCACACGCTTATTCTTCCACCATCCAAACGGCTCCATGTGGTGTAAATAGAACCATTTTTTAGCTTTGTGCAATGAAAAGAATTTCCATCGGATTGTAATGAATTTACCTTAAAATTTTCGCCCATTTTATTCATATCAGCCGAATAGCGTTGGGCAAATAAATCGGGCCATACTTCCCAGGCAATAACAAAATTTCCTGCGGAATCTATATCTGCCGTTACATCACTATACTCAGAAGCGTAAGTATCATTTACTTTTTTCACTTCACTCACAGGTATTCCTTGCTCTGTGAATTCCTGTAAATAAATATTGGAATATGCAAAATTTAAAGTGTCTTTTGCCCACGCAAGAATAATATTACCATTATTAAGCTTGAAAACTGCCGGTTCTCCCATAAAATATTTTACTGAATCAAAGTTAACTAAATCAACTTTGGGTGAAAATGGTAATAAGTTGTTATCACAATTCACCCCTGCAATTTTCAAAACGCTTATTGAATCTTTTTCTATCCAAATTACAAAATAACCTTGTCCCGAAGATTGTTTAACTACCTTAGGTAAACCCTCAACAACTTTGACAAACGGATTATTTATTACTTCATCATAAGGGTAAGCTTTTTGAAATGGAGGAAATAAAAGCTTGTGCATATATATATCGGAATACTCAGTGGGTGAGAGAGATCCATCACCAGACCATACTGCATATAAAGCTGAGTCGCTATGCCATATTATTTCTGGTCCGCCCCGATATGCATCGCCATGTCCATCATCAATTTGTACCTCGTCCGAAAAATCCTGCCCGTTTTTAAGAATTTTGCCCTTTATAAATGTGCTGAAAATGGTCAAGTCTAATGCCACTTTATCTTCCCAAACACATGCTACTAAATCCTTATTAATGGCAAGTTTTGGATCAGCTGCATGAATTGTATTGGAAATTTTTCGTGGTTGATAAATAAAGTTACCTTCATAGTCGAGTGATGAATACTGAATACTTCTATCACTTTTTTGACCATTCTGCCAAACCATGTGTATATTTCCATTGTAATCAAAATCAAAAAAGGGTCTTGACGCTGAATCGGCTATTATAAAATCGCTTCTATACTGTGAGTAATTATTTGATGAAAATAATAAAATAGAAATAAGCAGTAATTTATTGATAAGCATAATAGTCTCCTTATATATAGAGAGAGAATATTTTTTTACTTCTGTAAAATCATTTTTTGGGCGTTAAAAATATTCCTTGATTTCATGTTACAAAAATAAATTCCACTTGGAAGATACGAAGCATCAAATTTTATTTGATAAAATCCGGCTTGCTTCACTCCTTCAACAATTGCTACAATCTCCTGCCCAAGACTGTTGTATAATTTTATGGAGACAAATTGTTCTTCCGGTACAGAATACTTTATGGTTGTAGTTGGGTTAAATGGATTGGGATAGTTTTGAGGTAAACTGAATTCATAAATCTTATTCTCAGCTTTAACTGGTTTTTTGTCCATAAAAATTTGTGAGGAATTAATGCTTGCAATATTCGTAAAGCTTGAAGTGCTTTGGTTATTGTAAGCTTGAATTTTATATTCGAGATATGAACCGCCTTTACCGATTGGAACTGACTGGTGCAGATATTGGTAAGTGCCTGAAGAAACAGTTTGAAGTAAGTAATAACTACCACTTGAATTATAGCGCCAATATACTTTATACCCTTGAGGTTGAAATCCATTATAAGGTCCCCATATGAGTAAGGGTTCATAATACTCTTCGTATATATCGTATTGTGGAATTATGGTGAGAGCATTGCCCCAGTAATTTTGAAGAGCATCTGTTTGCAGTTCAATAGTTCCACATATTTCCCAAATTGGGTAATAATCGCCATTATTTAAAGTACCTGGATTTGGTTGGATAAATTCAAAGGATTGATTGGTGACATCGTATTTTATAACAACGTCAATACCAAATGCTGTTGCATACGGAAGATCGGATGTTCTATAGTCTATGAAGAACCAAGCTCTTTTATTACTACCCTCCCAAATGCTAACTTCGTAAAGACCCAGGGAGAGCACTGGAGCATATCCTTGATTTGACCAATCAAAATCAGAAATGTGCTCTTCGGGTATGGGAATCATGTTGGAATTATAGTTTTTCTGACCACCGGAGTAATAAGTGGTAACATTATGAAATTGATTCCAAACAGTACCAAAAGCTTGAATTTTAACTGTGATGTTCCAGCTTGAAGGACTATTTACAAATTGTATAACAAATTCTCCGGGCCGTAATTCTTCTGCTTTGGTAAATGAAATATTAAACAATAAAAAAATTGTAACAAGTGATAGTAATAGTTTTTTCATTTCAGTTCCTTAAAAAACATATATATAGGTTTTCTATTTAAATTTATTTTTTTTGATATCATATTTTTCATATTAATGCCGTTAAGTTAAATCTAATAACTTTAACTTAGCTGTGCTAAGTAAAGCCGGTGGAATAGTTAAATGAATATAGACGATAGGAATAAGAATTAAAATAGTATCCGTTTGATGCAGATGAGAATTGAAACGATAATATTTTATTAAAATCTTCACATAGTAAAATACTTGTGAGTGGTGTAAATGGTAAGTTTAAAATTATCATACTGTCCCCCCCCCCCGCAAAATTGCTTGCGGAGATTTTGGACTAAGAGCATATCAAATGAAAAGGCAGTTATCCCATTTCTAATTCTCTTTTATTTTCTAAGTTTAATGTAAAATACTTTTTTATGAGAGTCAAGAAAAATTCTTCTTTAAAATTGAGTTTCGAATACTCTTCAACTCGCTTTGTATGATAAGACTTGCTTCTTTCTTAGCTTTTTGAAAAAAGATGGCTTATTTTTCGAAAGTAAAATATTTCAAAGAATAGAGAGTCTAAAAAATATCATACCGAAAGGGGATACCCACGATGAAAGAAAATTCTAAAGTTAACTTTGAAACTAAATGTGTACATGCCGGTATTTCTGAATATGAATTCGGACCTGTAGTACCGCCAATTTATCAAACATCAACATTTAAATTTGAATCCGTTGAGCACGGCGCGTCACTTTTTGCCGGTGAGAAGAAGGGCTACACATATACAAGAATGCTTAATCCAACAATTCAGGCAATGGAAGATGCAATTGCTCAGTTGGAAGGCGGGCATAAAGCCCTCGGCTGCGGAAGCGGAATGGCAGCAATACATACTGTCTTTGCAAGCTTAACTCAAGCCGGAGACCATGTTGTTTGTTCTACAGCAGTCTATGGACCAACTACTACACTTCTAAACACGATTATGAAAAAGTATGGAGTTGAAACCACATTTGTGGACACTTCCAATCTCGATGAAGTAAAGAAAGCAGTAAAGCCGAATACCAAAGTCTTATATGTTGAAACTCCAGGTAATCCCACGCTCAGCATTTCTAACCTTGAAGAGATTTATAAAATTGCAAAGCAGCAAAAAGCAAATTTAGTGGTTGACAATACATTCATGAGCCCGGCGTTACAAAATCCAATTGCTTTTGGAGCGGATATTGTTCTGCATAGCTTAACCAAATTTTTGAATGGCCATGCAGATGTTGTCGGGGGAATAGTTGTGGTAAAAGATGAAGCCACATATCAGCATTTTCGTAAAACATTAAATCAACTTGGCGGAGTGATTGACCCATTTAATTCTTTTCTTGTTCATCGAGGTATAAAAACACTTTGGCTAAGAATGCAGAAACATTGCGAAAATGCACTAGTAATTGCCGAGTGGCTTGAAAAACATTCGCTTGTAAAATCAATTAGCTACCCCGGATTGAAATCTCATCCCCAGTACGAACTTGGGCTTAAGCAGCATCGCGGTCATGGAGGAATGATAACAATAGAATTAGCCGGTGGATTAGAAGCCGGGAAAATTATGATGAACTCCGTAAAATTATTTCAGCTTGCGGTTAGTCTTGGTGGAGTGGAAAGTTTAATTCAGCATCCGGCAAGCATGACTCACTTTTCGATGGGCAAAGAAGCAAGGTTAGCCGGAGGAATTACCGATGGATTAGTTCGTATATCTGTCGGAATAGAAAATGTGAATGATTTGATAAGCGATCTGGAATCTGCATTGGAAGAAGTTAGGAAAGTGAATCAGGTGTAAATCGAAGAGCGTTAATTCAAAATATTCGCAATGTACTTTTTAAGAGTTGGCAAATCATCTTTGATTGATTTCCATATTGCAGGAATATCCACTCCCATGTAATCATGTATAAGTTTATCCCTCAGACCGGCGAGTTTCTTCTATGGAATATCCGGATTATTCTCCCGAAATGATTTTGATAATTGTTTAGTTGCCTCGCCAATAATTTCAAATTGTCTAATAACGGCATCTTGTGTTTTATAGTTTGCAAAGAAATCAGATTTGCTCATCCCGCTGTGTAATCAGTAATCTTGTCTAATGCATCTGAAACATGACGAACATATACAAGATCATTCTTGTTCATTGATAGATAACCAGTAAATCTTTGTGAATATAATCCTTCAGATAGGGATGAAGCGATGATTCTGTGATAAGATCAACTTTTCGACTAAGAGCTTCTGTGAGCTCAATTTCAATCCCGATTAAATCGAGAATTGATTTTTGTTCTTTAAAATCAACAAGTATATCTATATCGCTATCCTTTGATTCTTCATTCCTGGCAAACGAACCAAAGACTCCAATCTTTCTTGGATTGTGTTTGGCCAATGATTTAATAATTTCTGCTTTAATGCTGAAATTAAGCATAGTAAAGAAACCTAAATAATCTAAATGTTACAGTCGCAAAATATATTTAGTCGGGTAAATAAACAATATTCTGAAATGTTGGTTTGTAGATTTTTATGTTATATTCAACAAGTTGGATTACGAATTATTTGAATTCAACCAGGCAATCTCTTAGTTTTACGCACAACTTTTTCGGAAGTCAAACATGTCTGTACAAAAATCTGAGCGCCTGGTTTCGCTTGATGTATTTAGGGGATTAACAATCGCCGGAATGATTCTGGTAAACAATCCCGGCTCATGGAGCACAATTTACCCGGCACTTGAGCATGCACCATGGAATGGATGCACTCCTACCGATTATATCTTCCCTTTCTTCCTATTTATTGTTGGTGTTGCAATAACAATTTCTTTAACTAAAAGAAAAGAAAGCGGAGTTGATCAGAAAAAATTGATCTTACAAATTCTTAAAAGAGGATTAATAATTTTTGCAATCGGAATCTTCATGGCTGCATGGCCATTCTGGAATTTCGCCGAGGATAGATGGATTGATTTTTCAACTCTACGGCTTGTAGGTGTACTGCCAAGGATTGGTGTTGTATATATTATCACCTCTTTAATATTCTTGAAAACAAACATTAAAATTCAAGTTGTAATTGGTATTGTATTTTTACTCGGATATTGGGCAGTAATGACATTAATTCCGGTTCCGGGCTATGGTTCTCCGAACTTAAATATTCCAACATTAACAAATCCTGCAACGGGAGAAATCTTTTCTCCCAATATCACCGGCTGGCTCGATCACCTGATTCTCGGGAATCATATGTGGAAAGTATCTAAGGTATGGGATCCAGAAGGAATTTTAAGTACAATTCCTGCTATCGCAACATGCCTTAGCGGAGTAATGCTCGGGCATTGGCTTAGATCAAAAAATGATGCCTCAACAAAAACTGCTTGGGTATTTGTAATCGGAAATTTTACAATTCTCATTGGAGTAATTTGGGATATGTGGTTCCCAATGAATAAATCTCTTTGGACAAGCTCATATGTTATGTTCACCTCAGGAATGGCATTGCTATTCTTCGGTATGTGTTACTGGCTCATTGATGTAAGGGGAATTAAATGGTGGACGAAACCATTCGTCGTTTACGGCATGAATGCAATTACAGTTTTTGCTCTTTCCGGTTTAGTAGCTAAAACCATGGGAATTATTAAAGTGGTGAATGAAGTAGGAGAGAAGATAAGTCTTAACAGATATTTATACGAGTTGATTTTCGTTCCTTACTTTTCACCCATAGATGCTTCTCTTGCGTGGGCAATTTCTTACATATTAATTTGGCTTGGGCTGATGTGGATACTTTATGCAAAAAAGATTTTTATAAAGATATAGTGGAATATTTTACATGGTCACTTATCCGGAAGTGTTAAATTTTAAAATACAAGCGGGATTTAAAATAAATATTAAGGCGCTCATGGCTTTATTTTTGTTGCGTATCAAAACTATAATTATTATGTTTTCGACAGTAATTTAAGTATGCTAATAATTTCTAACTAACAAAATCAATCACAAATAAAGGAGCTGGCTCTATGAAAAAAGTTCTATTAGTTTTGGTCGTTCTTCTGTTCGCTTTTAGTAATTCAAATGCTCAATTTACTGCCAACAACCATTACTTCGGCCCGTGCGTTGGGCTTTCATTCCTCGGCTCAACTCCTCAATTTGGAGCCAACTACGAATACGGTATGGATGTAGAAAATTTCGGAAGAATTGGCATAGGTGGAATTTTCCGTTATTGGAGTTACAGTGAAGATTATGGTTTTGGTTCTACTGGAAAATGGAGTTATACAGATATTTTAATTGGTGCTCAGGCAAATTATCATTTTAAGATAGAGGGCAGTAAATTTGATCCTTGGCTTGGTGTTACTTTAGCTTATGATGCTGGTTCGGTAAAATGGGAGGGGTCATCGGGTGAAACATATGCGACTCCTACTTACGGTGGAATGTTTTTTGGCGGTAATGCCGGTGCTAGATACTGGTTTTCACCTACCGTTGGTGTATCTGCCAGAGTTGGATTTGGTTCACTGAGCTATGGTGCCTTAGATCTTGGTGTTGACTTTAAATTCTAACTTGCAGTTTTATAAAAGTCTACTTTTAATGCGGCAGCACTGTTGTTGCCGCATTTTTATTTTATAATTGAATTACAATCCTGTTTTTTTCTTCTTACACTCTTTTCTTATTTTTGGCTCTATAATTTTAAGGAACGAATATGAAATTTGAACGCTCTGCTGGCTTTTTACTTCACCCCACTTCACTTCCCGGAAAATTTGGAATCGGCGACATAGGAAAAGAAGCATACAACTTTGTGGATTTTTTAGATCACTCCGGACAAAAACTTTGGCAGGTTTTTCCCCTTGGTCCCACAGGATATGGTGATTCACCTTACCAATGCTTTTCAGCTTTTGCTGGAAATCCTTTGCTCGTCAGTCCGGAAAAACTTCAAGAGGATGGTTTCCTTATCCAGGCTGATTTAAGACATATTCCAAAGTTCGATCCATCTACAATTGATTTTGGTGAAATTATAGAATACAAAAAATCACTTCTGAAAAAAGCATACAACCACTTCAAAGAAAACTCAAATGGATTTGAAAAGCAGTTTGATAAGTTTTGTAATTCACACAAGGACTGGCTTGATGATTTTGCATTATTCATGGCGGCAAAGGAACATCACGGCGGAGGATTATGGACCTGGTGGGATAAAGATCTAGTCCTCAGAAAAGAAACTGCTTTGAAAAAATGGCGAGAAAAGCTTCCTGACGAAATTCGCTATCACAAATTTGTTCAGTTTCAATTCTTCAAGCAATGGAAAGAATTGAAAGATTACACAAACAAAAAAGGAATCAAGATAATTGGCGATATGCCAATTTTTATTGCTTACGACAGCGCCGACCTTTGGGCGAATAAACATCTTTTTACTGTCGATGAAAAAGGAAAGCTGCTAACAGTTGCCGGCGTTCCACCGGATTACTTCAGTAAAACGGGACAGCTTTGGGGAAATCCTCTTTACAAATGGAAGGAAATGGAGAAAGACGATTTCCGCTGGTGGAGAAAAAGATTTTCTAGTTTGCTTCAAGTGGTTGATATTGTTCGAATAGACCACTTCCGCGGGTTTGAAGCGTACTGGGAAATTCCAGGCGATGCACCGACTGCCGTAAAAGGTAAATGGGTAAAAGCACCCGGTGAAAAACTTTTTAATACAATTAGAAAGCATTTAGGTGACCTTCCCATCATAGCCGAAGATCTTGGTGTGATTACTAAACCCGTTAGAGAACTAAGAGATAAATTCGGTTTCCCGGGAATTAAAATTCTTCAGTTTGCTTTCGGTACAAACATGGAGACAAAATTTTTACCGCACAACTTTATTCAGAATTGTGTTGTTCATACCGGCTCGCACGATAACGATACAACCCGCGCTTACTTTGAAAAAGCAAAAAATGAAAACAGCGATTGCTATTCTCACGCTAAGAAATATTTGAACTATCATGGTGAGAATATTGTCTTTGAACTAATTCGAGCCGCTTATGCTTCAGTAGCAAATATTGTAGTGATTCCAATGCAGGATATCTTAAATCTCGGTGGTGAAGCAAGAATGAATTTCCCTGGAAAGCTTGGAGGTAATTGGACATGGCGAATGAAGTGGGAACAAATTCCGCATACTTTAACCAACACATATAAAAACATGGCTGAACTTTATGAGCGTCCCCAAAAGCCGCAAAAGGAAGAAGAAATAGAAGTCCACGATAAGTAGAAGGAAGAAAAATGTTTGATCAATTAAGAAAAATATTTAGTGGTGATGCTTCTCCTCAAGTAAAAGTTGGTAATAAAGAAGAGAATTCAGAGAAGAAAAAACTGCAGATTGCCACTTGTGCATTTTTTTAGAGATGGCTACGAGCGATGATAATTTTACTGATGAGGAGCAGAGCGAAATTGTCTCCATTATGCAGAGAACATTTGACCTTGAAAAAGAATACGCCGATGAGCTTGTTGAATTAGCAAAATCAAGGTTGGTACAAAGCATAAGTATTTACGAATTCACCGGAATTATTAACAACAATTTTTCACCTGAAGAAAAGTTTGAGCTGATGAAAAATCTTTGGAGATTGATTTATACCGATCGCAGACTTGATAGATACGAAGATCAACTTGTAAAGAAGATTGGCACAATGCTTCACTTAGAACATAAGGATGTAATTGCCGCTAAGCTGATTGTAAAAAAAGAAAAATAAATGGTCTGAACACCCTGGCCTATTTCACAATTGATTTCATAAAATAATTGATCTCAAAAGTAAATTCGTGTTATGAGTCATTCTAAGGAATTATTAAACGATAAAAATAGCAGGAGTAATGACTTATCAATTTTTACCCGGAATCATTATATAAATTTAATCTCGTGTATTCTCATCTGGCTTAGCGGTTCGATTTTTATAATTAAGCTGTTTGAAAAACCAGCCGTTGAACTGATATTGTACACAGTAATTTTTCCGGCAATAATAATTTTAATTGAACGCACAGAAAAACATTATAAAGTGCGTTTGACCAAGAATGCATTATTTCTTATTGTGCTGATTGCCGCCGCTGCGGCAATAGTTCTTTACCGTCTTAATTATATTGATTATCCACCCATCGCCGGCTTCCTGATTCTGTGTTTGATAATATTCTATCACGCACAGAATGTGAAAATGAGTCTTATCCAGCTAACTGTAATTATTTTCAGTCCGGTTTTATATTCCGAGCTGATTTCATTTTCGGGATTGTTTGCTCTATCGGTGCTTACTGCATTGTCAATTTTTATATCGGATAGATTTTTGCAAAGTATTAAGTTCGATTGGAAGTTTTTCCTTGTAGCGTTTCTTTTCGGTGTTACGCTTTCGACTCACTTAATAACTGGTTGTGTTTACCTGGTTTATTTGCTGTATGCTTTTAGAAACAACTTTAGCAGGGGATTCATTTTTATCTTATTCATGCTCGTTATTTATGCCGCGGTAACTTTTCTGGCAAACGAGGGATACATTGCTGTTCAAGTATCTCATGCTCATTTACTTGGCTTAATACCCGTTTGGGTTAAAATACTGCTGTTGATTTTAACATTTTATATCGGCTGGATTGCAGCGGATTTTCAAGAGGTTTTATTTTCCAGCGGGGTAATTCTATTCCTGACTTTTATAGTATCATTGGTTTTTAAGATAAGCCAAATTGGTTGGAGCAGAAACGAAATAGATTTTTCTTTGGCAATCATAGCTATACCATTTTTGGTATTGTCAATAAAGGAATATAAGGTAGACAGGTTTTTGGGAAAAGTTTTAAACTAGATTATGAACATTCGAACCGGATGTATTTACGATTGTAAGCATTAAACAAATCACACTAAGGCAATATGATTAAATCATTTTTAGTTTTGATTGTCCTCTTCATTTCTGCTGAACCGGCTGCACAAAATCCTAACCAGAAAACCTGGTGCAATCCGATGGATATTGGTTACCGATATAATTGGGAACAGATTAACGATAAAATTTCCTATCGAAGCGGAGCCGATCCGGTAATTGTTAATCATAAGGGAACTGATTACTTGTTTGTTACCATCTCCGGTGGTTATTGGGAATCGAAAGATCTTTTGAATTGGCGGTACATTGAACCGAGCAAATGGCCATTAGAAGATAATTGTGCTCCTGCAGCACTTTCTGTTAGAGATACAATGTACATTTTTCAATCAACGTTCCAGCAGCGGCCGATATTCTATACCACAGAACCGGAAACCGGTAAACTAAAATTTTTCAACAGGTGGATGCCGCTTCTGCCCGATACAATCGGTCCGTGGGATCCCGCAATTTTTTATGATAAAGATACTGACAGATGGTTTATGTATTGGGGTTCATCAAATGTTTATCCAATTTATGGAAGAGAGTTAGATCATAGCCAACGATTAATTTACAAAGGTGATATTAAAAAGCTGCTTTATCTTCATCCTGAAATTCACGGCTGGGAAAGATTCGGTTTTAATCATGCTTCTCCCATTAAACCGTTTATCGAAGGTGCATGGATGACAAAGCATAACGGCAAGTATTATTTGCAGTATGGAGCGCCCGGCACAGAATATAATGTTTATGCAAATGGAACGTATGTCGGCGATGATCCACTTGGACCGTTTACTTATGCACCTTATAATCCTATTTCTTACAAGCCGGGCGGATTTATGTGCGGTGCCGGGCACGGTAACACATTTCAAGATAATTATGGAAATTACTGGAACACCGGGACGCCGTGGATTGCGATCAACTGGAACTTTGAACGCCGCATAGCAATGTTCCCAACATTTTTTGATAAAGATGATCAGATGCATGCCAACACTCGCTTCGGAGATTTCCCACATTATCTTCCATCCAAAACATTAACTAACAAAGATGAACTGTTTACAGGCTGGATGGTTCTGTCATATAAAAAACCGGCTGTTGCATCTTCAGTAATGGATACTTTCAGAGTAGCTAATGTTACCGATGAAAATCCGAGAACATTCTGGGTTGCGAATACCAATGGAAACGCAGAGTATGTTACCATCGATCTTCAGAAAGTTTATAATGTTAAAGCTGTGCAAATTCATTTTGTTGATTATAAATCAGATATTTTTGATAACGACTTATCACGTGTTTACACTCAATATAAATTCTTCGCTTCATCTGATGGCAATAATTGGAATGTAATTGTTGATCTATCGAAGATAAAGCAAGATCGCCCGAATGGGTATTTTGAACTGGACAGACCGATTAATGCACGTTACGTTAAATATGAAAATGTTTATATGCCAACACCAAATTTAGCTGTCAGTGATATTCGTGTTTTCGGGAATAGCAACGGCAATATGCCAGAAACACCTAAAGACTTAAAAGTTGTAAGAGACAAAGACGAACGCAATGCTTTCATAAAATGGGATAAAGTTGAAGGGGCTGTTGGTTACAATATTTTATGGGGAATAAAAAAAGATAAACTCTATCAAACCTATCAAGTTTGGGCAGATCAAAAAGAAGAATTGGAATTGCGGGCTTTGACTGTTGGACAGGATTACTATTTTGCCATCGAGGCATTTAATGAGAACGGTGTATCTAAAGTAAGTAAGATTGTTTATTTAAAATGAGCTGAATAACCTTCAAGGTCTACGTTTGCAAATAGCAACCCGACCTTGAAGGTTTAGATAGTTATTAATCAAAAATATGTACGTAACCCAACTGCATTATCAATCTAGGTTTTTCAAAGTTACCGGTTCCCCATGCGGGTCCTAATTGAATGAAAAGTCCTTTCCATAAAAAATTATAAGTTGCCCCAAAATAAAGAGAATTTATATACTCATATTCCGCTGGTCCGCTTCTATATATGAAATTGAAGAAATTATTGCTTGTTAGCTTTCGATTGCTTACATAAGCAGAAATTAAAGAAACCTGATGTTGGATAGAGTTTTTAGAGGAAAAAATATAGGTTAAATCCAACTGCAATCCATATCTACTGTAAATCCATGCCCCACCCGATATCCTTATACCAAAGTTGTTAAAATATATACCAGCAGTAGTATTTACTTCAATAGGATTTCCTCCCACCACTCCTAAGAATAATTTCACATTTTCCTTTTCTTTTTTAGGAGATTCTTGCGGAAATATCCCAATTGAAAGAATAATTAAAAGTATAAATATTTTCATATAAATTCTTCAATTAAAGTTTTAAAAATTAAGTACTGCTTCTTTAACCAATAAGCCAAAATGATTTGGTTGTGGATTCCAGCGAGGTTTTCTTTCTTTTCCATCTGGATAAAATAAACCTACCTGATATAAGGAACCGAGTATTTCTGGATAATTATCTATAAAAAATCCTTTTCTTTGCCAATAGCTTTGAATAATGCGAAGGTAAGCCGCAGCATAAAAAATATTAATAGAGTCTACGGCCAGCTTGTTAATTAATTCTTCTACAGATCTACTGACTCTAATTGAACTACAGAATTTAAAACCAGGAAAATAAACTCTATTAGAATCGGTAATTTGTACTTCAACAAAAAAAGCGGTTTTTATTTTTATTTGACAAAATCCTATTGAACTATTTAAACCTAACTTTGCCAAAGCGATATCAAATACTTCATCGGTCCAATCATAGTTCAATGTTCTTTCAGTATAAATTATTGAGGCTAATATTAAAGGATTTACCTGAAAATAATTAGCTGCAGCATTTATGCACAAGTAATTATCCCTTATTTTTTTTATTGTTTTACTGTGTTCTTCTGGAATTGCAACAGTTTGGAATAAAAAGATAATTATAATGACAACTTTTAGTTTCACACTACTTTTGCAAAATCATTTTCTGAGAAAAAACTTTACCTGTTATTTCAACTGTACAAATGTAAATTCCACTTGACATAATTGCTTTGCTACTATTTGAACCATCCCAAACAAATGAATTATTACCAAAACTAAGATTGTCTGAATATAGAGTTTTTACTAATTGTCCCATGTAATCGTAAATGTTTACTCTAACAAAATCGTCTTTGGGTAAATAAAACCCTATTGTAGTTGATGGATTAAAAGGATTAGGATAATTTTGGAATAAAGTAAATTCTGTTGGAGTAATTAATAAATCCTCTAGCATTTCAGCTTTACCTTTTGATAAATTTTCTTTTATTCTATTTTCTATATTATTATTGTTTTTACTTAAGAGTATATTATAACCTTGAGTCGTGTATCCACTATCACCTAAAATTATATGTGCATGATAAGTATAATTTGAATTAGGATAGTAGTCTTCCATTATATTTAATATATCTCTTCCAGTAACAGAATCATTTCTATCAACTGCATAATACATAAATTGTAAATATTTTGCCATGACACCAAATCTTGTATCGGTAAATTTTTTAAATACATTTTCTAACGTATTAATTTTTTGAGAGGATTCTAAATAGCTTGCTAATATAAGACCTGCCCATGCGTGTACATTAAACTCAGAACGATTGTTTAATATTTGCAGGAATTCAATAAACTCCTTAATATTCATTTTTTCATTTTTATCCTCAACCTCAGTCAATTGCCATAGTATATCCAATGCGAAATAAGATAACCCTAATTCAGTATTCGGAAATTTCGTAATTATCTGTTTACAAACATCCTTAATTTTTACACTATCACTAAGCTTTAATACTTCATAAGCAAATTTCATTTTTTCTTTTAATGATATTTTTTGATCCTTACTACCGACCGAGGATGAATCATATAAAGAAGAACTTACAAAAGCAGAATCAAATAAATTCTCTTCTGGGGATAAATTTTTAGATGCAGTTTCTTGTTGGCAGAAATCTGGCACCTTTACATTGCCGTATATAAAGAAAGTTTTAGTTCCGGCATAATTGTTTACTGTGTAGTACTTTGTACCTACGACTACAGTATGAACAAATGGACCCGCGAATTTTTCTGCAACACCACCAAAATTTACTGTTGTTTCGTTTCCAGGCCATAGGTCACCCTCCGGATAATAAAGATTATCAAGAACGGTAGGTGTTGAAAGATTAAGATCATAATACTGGTGTATAGTAGTGAGATTCAAACCCATTATTGGGTAGCCCTGGGTTGCTACATTTTGAATTCTTATCGAACCCTGAAAGTACCATAAGCCTCTTACTGTTCCAATATTCATAGATGTTGGAGTTCCAAGGCCAAGTTTTGCACCTTGAGTTACCGTGTACCAAACTTTTGCTGCTTGCAGAATGTCGTTAAGTGTTTCAGCGCACCAATAACAAAATAAAACACTATTGATATTATTACAAATGTCATAATAATTCGGAAGAAATATTCCAGTAATTTCTTCAGTGTAATAATCACAAGGGTAGGGTTGAAAAAATTTACGAATAGGCCCATAGTCGTTCGGGACCCAAGGATTTGGTTTTATTTTCATATTTGTAGCCACCACTTCATAGCTACCATCATATGCTGGAATGTAGGTTCTTATGTTTCTATCAAATCTATGTGAAGAGAAACCTAATCCTCCTAATCCGGTATATTCAACTGTGTAATTCCCAGGTGTTGTTACGTTAATGTATGCTGGTGTTAGAACTCCATCAAAATTAGTATTGCTATAAAATGTGCCAATACTAACCTGTGTTTGAGCAACCCCGAAAGAAGTAACCATTAGCATTAGGTAAACAAATTTTTTCATATTAACTCCCGTTAATTTAGTGTGTATAATTTATTTTTTGAACGCATATTATATTTTTCAACCAGCTAATTATTTACATGAAATTGTTTATTAGGTAAGTAGGTAATTAAAAAGATTAGAAAAGCCGTGAGTACATGCATCAGAACACTCTTGATCATTTTCCCACCCTATTCTAAGATAAATTTAATTCTCAGAGTATTTTTTTCGAAAATCGATCATCAAATTTTTCTATACCAATATAATGTCGTCAGGGAGGAAAGTAAATACGTACATATACGTATTTTTAAATGTTACAGTCTGCGTTTTTAGTTAAAATTTGAAGAAATTAAATAGCAGAGAAATCGAATGTACACAAATTTGTTTTCAATGCGGACGTGATGTTAAGCTGCTATCCAAAGCAACTCAACTTTACTAACTTTCAAGGTCTACGATTACGAATTAAATATGTTGACCTTGAAGGTTTCCGTTTGCTTCTTCAGCCATCAATGCGGCAATTGCTGAGGTATTTACGATATCATCAACACTGCAGCCGCGGGAGAGATCGAACACTGGTTTCTTCAATCCCTGCACAATTGGACCAACCGCCTCTGCCCCTCCGATTCGCTGTGCAATTTTATAACCGATATTACCGGCGTTCAAATCCGGAAAGATTAACACATTTGCTTTTCCCGCAATTTCACTTCCCGGTGCTTTGGACTTTCCAACTTTCTCAACAACCGCCGCATCAAATTGAAGTTCGCCGTCAACTTTTAAGTCAGGACGTTTTTGTAGCACCATCTTTGTAGCGTTCTTTACTTTGTCCACCAATTCATGTTCCGCACTTCCTTTTGTCGAAAAAGATAACATTGCAACTCTTGGTTCTTCACCAACTAACTTTTTGTAGTTGTCTGCTGTTGAGATTGCAATATCCGCAAGCTGAACATCAGTTGGATTTGGAACAACGGCACAATCTGCAAATCCCAAAACTTTATCAGGCCAAACCATCAAGAAAAAGCTGGACACGATTGATATTCCTTCAGGCATTCCAACGCAATGAATCCCGGCACGCATTACATCTGCAGTTGGAGATGCAGAACCGCCAACAAATCCATCAGCCAAACCTTCTCGAACCATCATTGCACCAAAAAACAAAACGCTCTTCATGCTTTCTTTAGCTTTGTCAGGCGTGATTCCTTTTTCTTTGCGCAGATTGAAGTAGATATCACAAAATTTGGGATAAAGTTCTGACTTGACCGGATTAATTATTTTTATTCCTGTAAGACCAACATTAAGTTTTGAAGCATCATCAAGTATTTTCTGTTCATTCCCTAATAAAATTATATTGCAAATTTTCTTTTGATGCAATTGGTAGCCGGCTTTTATAACCCTCTCGTCATGAGCTTCAGGAAGAACAATAGTTTTATTTCTTTTTGTTGATTCGTTAATTATTTGTTCTAAAAGATTCATTTTTATCTCCGATATTTTTAAAAATTGTTAATTAAACTTAGCAAAAGCTCAAATAAGCGGAAACTTATGAAGTTCGTCGAGTGGGTTTTAATTATCCAGATTCCTTGCGACGTGAAATATGAATTTTAGGAACCGGGCTAATCTCAATTTTAAAACAATATTTCACTCCTAACGGAGTTTGATTGAATGTGGATGGTTATTTTGCTACAAACATGTCGTCTCGCTGGGACTAATCACAAACAGGCATTTGATTTTTCAGTTCCATTAGGAATTGAATATTTGTTATTTCAAAATCAGCCCATATAAACAGAGGGTGACCCAAAAGTCAAGATTAATGTCACTCTGAGCCTGTCGAAGAGTGATAAATATCTACAAACTGTCAGATTTCGATGGCAATGCCACTCAATCTGACAAGCCATTTTTAAAATTACTTTTTGGTCACCCTCAATGTTGGTAACAGAAAACCCTCTGCCACATGCAGAGCTCCATTAGGAGTTCAACAGAATATCATTCGGATATCAATACCTTTCTCTCTAGTTTATCTAATTTATTTATCGGTTCTTCTTTGTAGATTACCATCGGTTTTTTTTGATTTTTGGTTGCAAAACCGATAAATTCACACCCTTGATTTTAATTATGATTGCCGAAAATCTACAGATACTCAGAAATAGAATTGAAGAAATTTGTGAAAAAGTAAATCGTGATCCTAAAAGCGTAAAGCTTATTGCTGTATCGAAAGGTTTTAGTATTGACGAAATAAAACAAGCAATTCACGCTGACCAAATTGAGTTTGGTGAGAACAAAGCTCAAGAGCTGGTTGCAAAATTTGAAGTTTTTGGTAACCAGGTTATTTGGCATTTTATCGGCCATCTGCAGAGGAACAAAGTCAAGTACGCTGTAAGAACTGCGGATTATATTCACTCAGTTGATTCTCTTTCCCTCGCTGAAGAAATTCAAAAGCGTGCAGAAAATTTAGGAAAGACTAAGAAAATATTAATTGAAGTTAAGACATCGGAGGAAGAAACTAAATCCGGTGTTACAGAAAAAGAAGAGATAAAAAGAATTGCAAGATATTGTTCACAAGCTTCAAACTTAAGCTTAATCGGCTTAATGACAATTGCTCCACTCACTGAAGATAAAAACCTGATTAGGAAAAGTTTCAGTTATTTGCGTAAATTAAAAGAAGAATTGAATACCGAAGGTTACGAATTGAAAGAATTATCGATGGGAATGACAAGCGATTATGAAATTGCAATTGAAGAAGGTGCGACAATGCTAAGAATTGGTTCGGCTATCTTTGGAGAACGAATATATTACAAAGAAGATTAAAAATGATTTTCACACCGGACAGCATAAAAAAACAAGAGTTCAACAAATCGTTAAGAGGATTTGATAAGGAAGAAGTACATGCTTTTTTAGAAAAGCTTTCTGTTGAGTTTGAAACTTTGTTTACTGAAAATGAGGCAATCAAAAAAGAGCTTGAAGAAACCAAACAACAGCTTGAGATGTTTTTAGAGATTGAAAATAAGATCCAACAGACCTTGATAGATACGGAGATAAAATCAAATCAAAAAATTGAAGAAGCTCATAATAAGGCGGGCGAGATTTTGCGTTTAGCACAGGAGAAGTCCACAGAACTGCTGCAAAAATCCCGCGAGGAAGCTGACAGGTTGAAATCTGCAGTTATAAATCTTCGTGAAGAAAAAGAAATCCTCATTACAAAACTTAAAACAGTTATAAATTACCAATCTCATCTTCTTGAAATGAAAGTTGAAGATGCCGGAGAAGAAATAAAAGAGAAAAAAAGAGTGGAATCAAGTTCCGGTGTGGAAGTGGACGTTAACGATATTGTTCAAAAATTACTTTAATCATGAGCAGTCTTAAACAAAAAATAGAAGAAACACTTTCGGTAATTCGTAATCACACCGAGGAAAATTATCCTATTGGGATAATTCTCGGCACAGGTTTGGGTGGTTTAGTGAAAGAAATAAATGTCAACCATCAAATTGAATACGGTGATCTTCCTCATTTTCCGCTGTCAACTGTAGAATCGCATCATGGTAAGCTGATCTTTGGTACCAGCTCGGGTAAAAATATTGTAGCCATGCAAGGAAGATTTCATTTTTACGAGGGATATGCAATGCAGCAAATCACTTATCCTGTTCGTGTGATGAAATATTTGGGAGTTAAAACTCTCCTTGTTTCAAATGCATGCGGCGGTATGAATCCACAGTATCGAAAAGGCGACATTATGCTGATGGTTGATCACATAAATTTATTGGGAGATAATCCGCTTATCGGTAAAAATGAAGATGAACTTGGACCTCGTTTCCCCGATATGAGCGAGCCATACAGTTTGGAATTAATCGGCATTGCAGAAAAAGTTGCTGAAGAAAACAAAATCAAAGTTCAAAAGGGAGTTTATGTCGCTGTTCCTGGTCCGAATCTAGAAACAAAAGCTGAATATAAATTCCTTAGAGAAATCGGTGCTGATGTAGTTGGTATGTCAACTATTCCGGAAAATATTGTGGCAAACCATATGGGAATGAAAGTTCTAGGTATCAGCATTGTAACCGATGAATGTTTTCCGGAAACCCTTAAGCCGGTTAACGTTGAAGAAATTATTGCAACAGCCGTAACCGCAGAACCGAAAATGACTCTCATTATGAAAGAGGTTATTAAAAGATTATGAAGATAAAAAAAGATTTGCTCATCAGATACGTGGTACCCGCTCTTTTGGCGGTGCTAATGTTTTCATCAAACTTTCTTAATAAAAAACTTTTTGGTTTTGATGATCAAAATTTTGCAGTGTGGTTTGTTCTCTCTGTTTTATGTTTTGCCTGCGGCTGGTACATCAATCAATCGCTTGGCTGGCACTTAGGAGGTAGAGTTGTCTTCTCAATAATTGTCGCCGCAGCATTCATCAGCATTGTTATGATCACCTTTTTCCGTGAATATTTTGATGCAAACGAAATGATCACAGAAAATTTGCTTCTTTACAGCTTAAGAAATATTATGCTTGGTGCTATGGCATTTTTTGGTATGGCTGTAGCGGAAGTTCTGATGCTTCAAAAGGAGCTTCTTGTGTTTCAGGAGAAGCAAAAAATTATTGACGATACCGGTAAAGATTTGAAGAAAGAAGCTGAGCTTGAATTGAGAGAAGCAAAAATTAAAGCGCAAAAATTTTTGAATGATGCCGAATCAGAAGCAAAGGAAATCACTTTAAAAAAAGAGCGGATAGAAAAGGAACTGAAAGAGTTTATTCGAACCGAGAAAGAGTTTATTAAGAAATACGAAAAACCGGAATGAATTGAGTAGAAATGTTCAAGCAAAACTTAGAAAAGATTAATTACCCCGAAGCCGAAAAGAATATTTTAAAGTTCTGGGAGAAGAATAAAATATTTGAGAAGAGTATTTCCTCGCGGGATGAGAGAAATCTTTTTACATTTTATGAAGGACCGCCAACTGCAAACGGAAAGCCCGGTATTCATCATGTTATGGCAAGAACATTGAAAGATCTTATCTGCCGGTACAAAACTTTGAAAGGATTTCGAGTTGAAAGAAAAGCAGGCTGGGACACTCACGGTTTGCCAGTTGAAATAGAAGTCGAAAAAGAACTTGGAATTCAGAATAAAAGTGAAATTCCCAACTACGGTGTTGCAAAGTACAATGCGGCTTGCAAAGCATCTGTATTTAAGTATCTAAATCTTTGGGAGCAGATGACCACGCGAATGGGGTATTGGATCGATCTCGATTCTGCTTATATCACTTTTAAAAATGAATACATTGAATCTGTCTGGTGGTCTTTATCAGAACTTTTCAAAAAAGGATTGTTATACAAAGGATTCAAGATTGTCCCTCAATGTCCGCATTGCGAAACCCCATTATCTTCTCATGAACTTTCACTTGGTTATGAGGAAGTAAGAGATCCAAATGTTTATGCAAAATTTAAGCTGAAGGATGAGGATGCTTCGATTCTCGTTTGGACAACAACGCCGTGGACACTTATTTCAAATGTTGCCCTTGCAGTTGGATCTGAAATCGATTATGTGAAAATTAAGGTTGAAGGACATGGAGTACTATATCTTGCAAAAGCAAGATTATCGGTCATCAAGGAAGAATATACAATTATCGAAGAGCTTAAAGGACAAAAATTATTAGACAAAGAATATGAACCTCTATTTGATTATATCGCAGTTGATAAGAAAGCATGGTATGTAATTCCGGGGGAATTTGTCAGTACCGAAGATGGCAGCGGTGTTGTTCATATCGCTCCTGCTTTTGGTGCGGATGATTATGAAGTGTCCAAAAAATTTAATTTGCCATTCATTCAACCTGTTACCATTGGTGGCAGATTTACTGATGAAGTAAAAGATTTTGCCGGAAGATTAGTTAAAACAATCAAGTTCAAAACTCATGAGGAAAAAGGTGCTGACCCTGACATTCTCAAGAATCTGAAAGAACGAAAATTAATTTACAGTTCTTCAAATGATTATCTTCACTCGTATCCTCACTGCTGGCGATGCGATAATCCTCTGATTTATTATGCAAGAGATAGCTGGTATATAAAAACAACTGAGCTTGCCACAAAGATGATCGAGCTAAACAAAACAATTAATTGGGCGCCGCCCGAAGTTGGTTCAGGTAGATTTGGTAATTGGCTCGAAGAAAATAAGGACTGGTCATTGTCTCGGGACCGCTATTGGGGAACACCGCTTCCTATTTGGGTCAGTGAGGATGATGAAGAAATGTTTTGCGTTGGTTCTATTGCTGAATTGAAAGAAGGATTTATTGTAAGAGATAACAAAAAGATTTTTATAAAAGATTTACCCGACTCAGAAATAGATCTTCACAAACCTTTTGTTGATGAAATTAAATTTGAGCGGAATGGGAAAATTTTCTCAAGAACTTCAGAATTAATTGATGTATGGTATGATTCAGGGGCTATGCCTTTTGCCCAGTATCATTATCCTTTTGAAAATAAGGTATGGTTTGAGAAGCATGCTTTCCCATCTGATTTTATTTGTGAGGGAATTGATCAGACACGCGGCTGGTTTTATACGCTTCATGCTATCGCTACCATGCTTTTTAACAATGTTGCATTCAAAAATATAATTGTTAATGAGCTGATACTCGATAAAAAAGGACTAAAAATGTCCAAATCGAAAGGTAACTCTGTTGATCCGTTTGTTTTGTTTGAAAAGTACGGTGCAGATGCAACGAGATGGTATTTGGTTACGAACAGTCCGCCCTGGCGCCCAACATTATTTGATGAAGAAGGGCTTGTTGAAGTTCAGCGAAAATTTTTCGGCACATTGGTAAATACATATTCTTTCTTTGCACTTTATGCTAATATTGATAAGTTCAAATTTGATGAAGCAAGTATTTCGTATGATGATAGACCCGAGATTGACAGATGGATAATTTCCAAGCTTAATGCATTGATTGAAGAGTATGAAAGCTTGATGAATAATTATGATGTTACAAAAGCTGCGCGTGCAGTTTCAAATTTCACTATAGATCATCTTTCAAACTGGTATGTTCGCCGCTGCAGGAGAAGATTCTGGAAATCCGAAATGAATGCAAACAAGCTTTCAGCATATCAAACACTGTATGAATGTTTGGTAAAGGTTTGCGTACTTACTTCTCCTTTTGCACCGTTTATTGCTGAGGAAATTTATTTAAGTCTTAACAGCATAACTAAGAAAGATAAGTTTGAATCAATTCATCTTTTTGAATTTCCAAAGTCTGCTTATCGAGATAAGAATTTAGAAGAGAAGATGGATGTTGCACAAAGAGTAGTTTTTTTAACACGTGCAATGAGGGCAAAAGCAAACTTGAAAGTAAGGCAGCCGCTAAGAAAATTAATGGTTGTGGTGGACAAATCTAAAAATGATGCTTTAGCTAAAATGAAAGATGTAATTCTTGACGAAGTAAACATCAAGGAATTGGTTGTATTGAATGATGACTCTGAAATTGTCAATAAATCTGCGAAAGCAAACTTTAAAGCAATCGGCCCAAAATTTGGTAAGAAAGTTAATCTCGTTGCTAACATGATAAAACAGCTGAATAGGAATTCAATTTCTCTACTGGAAAAGGGAGAAAAAGTATTTCTTAATGTTGATGGAGGGGAAATATCAGTAACAAAAGAAGATGTTGAAATTATAAGTTCAGAAATAACAGGGTGGGTTGTAGAGAAAGAGGAAGACATAATTACTGCTGTTGATACTGAACTTGATGACGATCTAATAGCCGAAGGTTTGGCAAGAGAATTTGTGAATCGTGTTCAAAATATGCGAAAAGATGCCGGATTTGAAGTTACTGACAGAATTGAAATAAAATTTTCAGGAAATGCGAAAATTGTAGATGCAGTTAAACAATTTCAAAGCTATATTTCGAGTGAGACTCTTTCGGAAAATTTATCGGAAACCAAAATTTTTAATGGCGGATTTAAACAAGATTGGAAAATCGGTGAGATTGATTTTTCAATTCAAATTGAAAAAGTTAACGATTAATAAGTAAGGAGCATTATCATGGCAAAAAAAATTGCAAAAAAGAAAAGTATAACTAAAAAACCAAAGTCAAAGATGAAAAGAGAAAAAACATTGAAGAAGAGAAAGATTGTCGCAAAACTGAAGAAGAAAACTGTTGCGAAAAAAGCTGTCGTTAAAAAGAAAGTTCCCAAACGTACTGTCAAAAAGCAAAAAATTCAGCCGAAGCCCAAAGTTGTTAAAGCAAAAATAGTAAAGGTTGAAAAACCATTAAAGAAAAAATTAAAGGTAAAGGTTGCTGAAGAACCTAAAGTGCAAGTTAAAGTCCGCACCATTGAAGAAATTAAGGGTTACAGTAAAAAAGATCTTCAGCACTTCAGGCAAATAATTCTTGAAAAGCGCGATGAAATTATTGAGCAGCTTCAGAATCTAAAAGAGCAGATGCTTGATCCTACGACAGGGGAATATATAAATGAAAATTCTCCTTACTCGCTTCACATGGCCGAGCAGGGAACTGATGCGATGGAACGCGAAAAAACTTTTCTTTATGCACAAAGAGAGAATAAGTTTTTAGGATATCTTGAAGATGCGTTGAAAAGAATTGATGCCGGAACATACGGAATCTGTGTCGAATGTGTTGAAGAACCGCAGTTTCTTTGCGAAACATGCCCACTTGTTCCTAAACCAAGACTTGAAGCCGTGCCGCATAGCCAGCTTTGTTTGCCAATTAAACAAAAGCAGGAAAGGAACAGATAGAAAATTAATTGCGCAAGGCTTTCTTATTTTTTTTACTGGTTTTATTTTGATTTTATTATTCTCAGCATTCCAAGCTTTATTTTGGAAAGTTCACTCTACTTCTAACATAATAAAACCACGCAGCCCCGCGGAGTATTTTATCAAACCACCCATGTTACTTAAGGATTTTAATTGAGAGTATTATACGCAACGTTGTTCATAGTTATTGCAGATCAGCTTTCAAAGATTTGGATTAAAGGGTTCCACATTCCTTTTCTTAATATTAAGCATGATGGAATGTACATCGGGCAAAAAATTCCGGTGATTGGTGATTTCTTCAGAATAACTTTTATCGAAAATCCTGGACTGGCTTTTGGAATAGATATTAACTCCAACATCAAGCTCTGGATTTCGATATTCTCACTAATCGCAAGCGTCGGATTAATCATTTATTTATATGTTGTCCGAAAAGAAAATATCGGATTCAGAATCGCATTAGCGTTAATACTTGGCGGAGCAATTGGAAATTTTATTGACCGAGCATTCTACGGAATTATTTATGATTACGCCCCATTGTTTTATGGTAAGGTAGTTGATTTTTTAGATCTCGATTTCTTTAACCTAACTTTATTTGGAAGAAGTTACGATAGATTTGCGATCTTTAACATTGCTGATTCATCTGTCACTATAGGAATTTTTCTTTTGCTATTTTTATACCGCGATCATGGAAGGAAAGAGTTACCACAAAAAGACGAAGTTGCAATACCTACTGAAGATTTATCACAGAATAATGAATCAGCTAATCATTCGAACAATTCTCAATTAGAAAGCAAAGGCGAAGCAGAACATGGCGGAATTGATCAGGGAAAAGAAGCTCCGCTTTGACATCCCTTCCGGTCAGAAGAAGGAAAGAATAGATGTATATCTTTCTGCTCATATTGAAAATGCAACGCGCTCCAAAGTTCAAAAATTAATTGAAGCAAAACTTGTAAAGGTGAATGGAAAATTCGTTAAGCCCAGTTACAAGGTTTTGCCCGATGATATTATCGAAGCAGTCATTCCGATCTCTCCTCGCCCCGAAGAAACTGAACCCGAAGATATTCCGCTTAATATTGTTTATGAAGATGAGTACTTGATTGTTGTGAACAAACCGGCTGGAATGGTTGCTCATCCGGCATTCTCAAACTACACCGGAACACTTGTGAATGCACTTCTTCATCACACAAAATACCTTAGCGAATTGAATGAACCGGGCAGACCCGGCATTGTTCATCGGCTTGATAAAGACACCAGCGGATTGCTTGTTGTTGCTAAAGATGATTGGACTCATGCTCAGCTTGCAAAACAATTTTCAAAACATACAATTGAACGGGAGTATTGGGCAATTGTTTGGGGTAAATTCAAACAAAGAAAAGGCGAGATAGATACATTCATAACCCGCAGTAAAAAGGATAGGAAAAAGTTTACAGCAAGTTCCAGCGAAGGTAAACATGCTGTCACACTGTACGAAGTTTTAGAAGAATATGAATTCGCCTCGCTTCTTAAAATAAATCTGAAAACGGGAAGGACGCATCAGATAAGAGTTCATCTTTCATCAATCAATCATCCAGTCTTTGGTGATCCAACTTACGGCGGAAGAGAAATTGTGTATGGGGCTAATCTTCCTAAAATGGTAAGCAGAACGAAAAATCTATTGGACCTAATGCCGAGACAAGCGCTTCATGCAAAAACTTTGGGATTTATTCATCCTCATAAAAAAGAATTTATGAGATTCGATTCCGAGCTTCCTGAGGATATGTTGGAGTTGATAAAAAATCTTAAGGGAAAGACAAACCCAGTTTCTTGAATGGGGAAAATGTAACCTAAGAAACTGATTTTGTAGCGTAACCACTTAATTCATCAAACGATTTTAATTATATTTGAATCGGGTTAATTCGAAAGCAAAAATAATGGACGAAGAATTATTCAGAATTGATCGAAACGCAATTTCTTTCAGCACATTAGCTAACAACGATAGCGATCGGAGATTTTGGTTGTCTAAAACAGCTGTCGAGCGGCTTCAAGCAGTTGAATTATTAAGAATACTTATGTACGGTTATGATCCAGCTACCGAAAGACTTCAGCGAGTTTTTGAAACTGCTGAATTCAAAACAAGTTGAATATTTAGTAATCGGCGGCTGGGCTGTTGGCTTTTATGGTTATCCCAGAGCTACCGGTGATATGGATATTTGGGTTTCTCGCTCAGAGGAAAATGCAAGCAAGATTGTTGAAACCATGAATGAATTTGGCTTTAATGTCCCTAATTTGTCTCCCGACTTATTCACGAAAGAAAATCAAGTTACGCGTCTCGGTGTCCCCCCAATCCGAATTGAAATATTAACAACTATTTCGGGTGTATCGTTTAACGAATGTTTCAATAATCGTCAAACAGTTTTGATGAACGAAGTGAATATTAATATAATTGGCTTGGAGGATTTGAGAAAAAATAAAGCTTCGGCAAAAAGATATAAAGATTTGGACGACTTTGAAAAATTAAGCGGATAAGTTTCTATGCTTTCAATCTACAACACACTTACAAGAAAAAAAGAAGAGTTCATTCCTATAAGTCCTGATGAAGTCAGGATGTATGTTTGCGGACCAACTGTTTACGACTACTTTCACATTGGTAATGCCCGCTCTTTCATCATGGCAGATGTACTGAGAAAATATCTTGAGTACAAAGGTTACAATGTTAAGTACATAATGAACTTGACCGATATTGATGACAGGATAATCAAGAAATCAATCGAAGAAAAAATAGAAGCAAAGCTGGTAGCTGAAAAATATACCAAAGCTTTTTTTGATGATATCGAAAAGTTAAAAGTCAAACAAGCTGATGTTTACCCTAAGGCAACCGACCATGTTCAAGAAATTGTCGATTTTATAAAACAGCTTGAGGAAAAAAGTTTTGCTTATAATGTTGACGGAAACGTTTTTTACGATGTATCCAAATTTCATGATTACGGAAAACTGAGCGGTAAAAAGTTAGTTGAGCTTGAAGCCGGTGCAAGGGTTGATGTAAATGAGGAGAAGAAAAATCCTCTTGACTTTGCGCTCTGGAAAAAAGCAAAAGAAGGCGAACCGTTCTGGGAAAGTCCCTGGGGAAAGGGCAGACCCGGCTGGCATATCGAATGCTCTGCGATGAGCGGCAAACATTTAGGTGAAACGTTTGATATTCATGCCGGCGGGAACGATTTAATTTTTCCTCATCATGAAAATGAAATTGCGCAAAGCGAAGCAGCAACCAAAAAAAAGTTTGTTAATTATTGGATTCACTTCGGCTTTTTGAATATCAACAATGAAAAGATGTCCAAATCTCTTGGCAATTTTTTTACTGCAAGAGATATTCTCAAACATTATTCTGCAGAATCAATTCGATTGTTATTTAGTCAAACGCATTATAGGGGTCCATTAGAGTTTAACGATGAACTCCTCGATTCATCGCAAAAAGGATTAGAGAAGTTTAAGAATTTAGTTGAAAAAGTAAGCCCTCACCCCGTCCCTCTCCCGAAGGGAGAGGGCGTAAGCCCAGACTTCGATTTTCAATCTTATTGCTGTATTGTTTGACTTTGTTAGAGATGTGAATAAAGCAATCGCGGAGAAGGAAAATCTTCCATCAGAGTTCTACTCAAATGTAAAAGAGTTTTTGTCCAAAACTGCGCAAGGTGTTCTGGGAATTGTTGACTTAGAGAAATCCGAGGCGCAGGGAAGTTCTGTTGAGAAAGAATTGATTGAGTTGCTGATTGGTTTGAGAAATGGTGCTCGAAAAGAAAAGAATTTTGCTTTGTCCGATAAAATTAGGAACGAATTGAATGAGTTGGGAATTGAGTTGAAGGATTCAAAAGAAGGAACGACTTACAAGAAAGTGAAGAAATGATTTTATTCCAAGACTTCAAAGAGTTTATTCAACTATTGAACAAGTACAAGGTGAAATATATAATAGTTGGAGGATATGCTGTTTCGCTATATTCACGACCAAGAAATACCGATGACATAGACTTCTGGATTGAAGCAAAACCAGCGAACGCAAAAAAAGTGCTTAAGGCATTACAAGAATTTGGATTTGGTGAGCTGGATATTACAATAGAAGATTTGACTCGGCCCGATTTCGTGATTCAATTAGGGCAACCGCCTATAAGAATAGATTTATTAACCGGTGTTTCTGGATTAAATTTTGCTGATGCTTTTAAGAAGAAGGAAAGAAAATCCATACAAAGTGTTGGCGATGTTTATTTTATTTCGTATCGAGATTTGATCAAGAACAAAAGAAAATCAAAAAGAATAAAAGATGTTGATGCATTAAATTGGATTAGGGAATATGGAAAAAGTAGTCCATAAGTTTAACTCATTCGCAGAGCAGGAAAAGTATGAAAAAGAATATTGGCGGAAAGCATCTGCGAGTGAAAAGTTTGAGACTGTGGAAGCAATCCGTGCTTTATACATCCAAACTTTATATCCTAACGTAACTAAGATTGAAAAAGTAGTAAGAAAGAGAAAGCTTGGGGAGGAATAATGTTCATCCCAGATTATAAATTTTTGTTGACTATGAAATAATAATTGTTTAAAACATTGCTAAAATTTTTAGGGATCCTGTGTGAGTAATATTCTAAATATTTTGGCATTCCGTCGGCTGACAGATTTTACTGTCTCTCTCTCTCTCTGCATTTCGAGAGGAGAAATAATGCAAAATATTCTTTTGCACTTTCATCTTTCTGTTTCTCGACCATTCCTAATTTCACTTTGTAATCTTTATTACTTTCCTACAGGTTTTATATAACCAAATACATAATCAAGCACTATTCTACTTAAATAATTTGTTGAGGGAATAAAATGAGAACAAGATACTTTTTACTGTTAATACCAATTTTAACAATTGCGCAAACTGAAGATCCTTTAGAATATTTTCCACACAAGACAGGTGATATGTGGGAGTATTTTTGGTACGACCTTGAGTTCCCTGACACCTTACAAAACTTTAATATAAGTGACTCAGTAGATGCTGAAGGGTATATTTATGTAACCCAATCCGCACGGTTCATCAATCCAATCCAGCCGCCAGCTTTGCTTGGTGATTCGGTTGTTTACAAGATTGATAAATCTTATAATGTATTCTGTTTAACATGTCCTCTTCAGGAGCAATTCTTATACAAATTAGATGCTAAACGAGGTGACCAATGGGTAAGCTGGATTTATCAAGATTCCACAATTGTTTATGGGTATGAAATGGTTAGGGTTATGGAGGTAGAGGAATATGAATTATTTGGTACTAACGTACTCGTTAAATCTTATGGTTACTATTTTACACACGATTCTACGGATACTACAGGGCTTTCTCGGCTAGGAATATCTCTTGCCAAGGGTTTGGGACTATGGTCCAAGGGAGGCGGTGACGCTGTAGGGCAAATCTATTTGCGAGGCTGCGTCATAAACGATACTCTTTATGGCGATACTACAGATGTAATAACTTCTTTAAATATTTCTCCAGAGTATGTACCTATTGGTTTTGAGCTTTACCAAAACTACCCCAACCCCTTTAATCCCTCAACAACAATTTATTTCAAGCTTCCATCTGCAAACTATATCTCGCTTGTTGTTTACGATGCAATGGGAAATGAAATAAAAAGATTGATTGATAATGAATGGACCATTAGTGGGAGTCATAAGATTATATGGGATGGTAAATCAAATTCTGGTCTAAATGTAGCGAGCGGTGTTTATTACTACAGTCTTATTTCAAATGGGACGAGAGTAGCCCGCTCAATGATTTTACTAAAATAAATTTTCAAAAAGGGAATTCATATGAAACACTTACTCTATATATTATTGCTTTCATTCACCATCTATTCCAACATCTATTCTGCTGATCCTGATCCTTATTACAGTGCGCCTGCGGGCGGTACAATCAATTTAAGTCAAGAAGGCGGAATTTATCTAACCGCGCAAGGAGAATTAAAAGTCCTCGTGGTATTTGTCAGGTTTAAAGATGATACTTCACCTCATCCGTATTGGCCTGCCGGTCAACCACCTCAAAATTACAGCACATTTATCGATCCTAATCTTCAGACTGGTTCAACACATCATATAAATCTTACTAACTATTTTAAGAAAATGTCTTTCGGCATGTATAAAATAACCGGTCAAGTACTCTATGTTGAAACTCCCAACAATAAGTCATACTATGGTACAAATCGTTTTTTAGCAAATAAAGAAGTTCTACAGCAGAAAGTAGACCCATTAGTAAATTTTGCTGATTATGACAATTGGTCTTCTTCTGCAAACTACACTCATTCAAATCAGCCAGATGGAAAAGTTGATATGATAGTCATGATTTGGCGCGGGCTGGTTTTTTCAACCGACTGGTCCGGTGAAGCATCTCTAGGATATGGTGGATCTTTTTCAGTAGAAAATGGAACCAAAACCATTAAAACTAGTTTTGGTCTCAATGACGGTTCTGGTGTAACAGTTCAATATTGGGGCGCAAGAACACCGGAAAGAAATTTCAAAGTGAGTGTTCACGAAATAAGCCACTGGCTTTTAGGTGGAAGTCATCCTTATGGAGGAGGGAATGATCAGCACAAAATATGGGGTATGCTAACTTTAGCAGATGAAGGAATTTGTGCCAACACCTATGAAAGAGAAAGATTAGCATGGATAAATCCGACACCAATAACTGGTGATGTCCTCAATGCACCTTTTCAAGATTATGTTGAATATGGTACAGCTTACAAATATCACCCTTCAAACGGTTCAACCAACGAATATTTTTATTTTGAAAATCATCAGAAACTGAATATTTATGATAATGCTACAAATAATGCTAACGACAAAGGGATTTTTATTCTTCATCAACAAGGGGTTTACAATGGGACTAATAACATTCGTGTCAAAACCTCAAATGGGCAGTGGGACTGGGTGCAAAATGGTACAGCCACTTGTTTTGAAGGAGTAAGCGTACCAAAATTTAAACCCACTGGTGTTAACCGAGCTGGGAGAAACAATAAAGACAAACTCCTTAAAACTGACGGAAGTTCGGAGTTTTTATTTTATTTAGATTATTCCGGAATAGGCGATTGGCAAAATAGTGGATGTGGTGGATGGTTGCGCGGAGAAGGGTTAAACAATGCATTTAATACTACATATAATAACGTCTTTTCTAATTATAGTAATCCGTGGGCAAGAAGGTGGTCTAACGATGTAACAAATAATTTCACAATGGAGATAATTGCACAAAACGGAAGTGTTGTTAATGCTAGATTTTATATAACAAAGTTCCTGCGAAATAAGTCTATATAAAACAAAGCATTAGAGTCCTTTAACTATTTTAATATTAGGCATACATCAAATTATGCAAACCGGCGATGTTCTTAAAGATTAGTGAATGGTTAGTTAAATCATTACGATACCTTTGAGAAAGAATTTGAAATACTTTCATTCTTCCAATTGTGTGTTCAATTTTTATTCGTTGTTTAGATAACTCTCTGTTAAATTGTTTCTGTTCTAACGTTAATTCTTTTCCTTTGGGTTTTTTATTTGGCATAGTTATCCCTTTAACTCCAAAGTAACCCAGGTCTGAAATTGGTTTTGTATTTATTCCATACGTTAAATGAGATTCATCATATAGCTTTTTGTCATGCTTACTTCCCGGAACTGAACAACTTACAGTTAATATTCTTCCGTTAGGGGTTACCGTTAGTTGATTTTTGATAGTATGCTTTTTCTTCTTTCCAGAGTAGAATTTCTTCTGCTGTTTCTTTGGTCGTCGGATTTGTTGTTCTGTGGCATCTATTATAAAGATTTCCAATAATTCCTCTTCTGTTAGATTTTCTTCATCGAGTTTTATTTTTCGTGTGGGTATCTTAAATACTTTTGCTAATAGTGGCTCAAGGTAATTGATTTGACGGGATACATTACAATTATGAAGACTAAATATTAAACCTAAAAATTCTTGGGAAACATATAAACGATAATACATTAAAAGCATTAGCAACTGGTTTGCTAAATCTAATTGCTTCTGCCTGCCGCCACCTTGTTTTCTTTCTCTTTTTTCTTTGTGTAATCTTTTTGTTTCTTCTTGTTCATAGCGCGGTAAACCGCAATGAATAGAGTATTCGATTAATGTAAAGGTATTGATAGAAAGATAAATTCATATTAAGTTGGACAAAAAAAATATGGA
>Ga0209417_1000498_pt1 | contig 91734 bp, 80 predicted proteins | sample RifGroF2_FD_184002 | JGI IMG/M metagenome (GOLD analysis project Ga0209417, IMG submission 184002) | Groundwater microbial communities from Rifle, Colorado, USA - Groundwater F2 (SPAdes) (version 2) | ecosystem: Environmental > Aquatic > Deep subsurface > Groundwater | place: Rifle, Colorado... | reverse complement strand
ACAACTTCAAAAAGAAACATAGAGGGCTTGGCATGAAAGGCTTAACTCCGGCTCAAAAGATACTCTACACTTCATTCTTAAAGCCCATGCAACCCCATTTAAAAAATGTGACTGGAACTCTGCAACTAAACATATATTGACAAATACCCCCAAGTCTGTCATACTTCACACCTTTGCATAATCAAACTAATTATAAAATGCAATTAAACACATATTCTTTCCCGGAAATTTTTAAGACATGGAGCACTATCGTTGGCTATGATATAGAAAGAAAAAAAGATCAAAAACGCGAGGAATTGCCGACAGATGAACAAGCTCGCATTACTGATGTTATAGGCGAAATTGAATCGCCGGAACTTGCTTTAATAAACGAATTGCAAAGATATATAGAATTGGATGTTGCGAGAGTTTTTCTTGCCGAATTAGTTTCAAGAAAAGACGTATACGATAACGAAGGTCAGGAAGATAAAACGCCATACGCTTTAAAGGAAATGCAGGATCCACTTGAGAGAGAAATCGCCATTAGCAATATAAGCACAATTGGTATGACATATGGGTGTACAGAGGGGTGTCCTTGGTGTTTTTGGGACGCACCAATTGTAAAACAGGAATCAATGCCAAGAATCCCTTTAGTTCAAAAAAAGAATCTTGCACGCGAAATGTATGGTATCTGGGTAAAAAATTATGGAAAAGAAGTGGCGAAGGCAAAAATGCAATCATCAAGGTGGCACAAAAATACAGACCCATTAAACGATCCGGATCTTTATGAATTTTTGCTTTATTGTGAGGAGATATCAGGCGGAAGCCCATTTTTATACACTGTTTTGCCGGAAGCCGGAGAAGAGATGCTTATAAAGCTCGCAGAAGCAGAGTGCAAGCGCATCATATTGAACTCATTGAAAAACGTAAAATTTCGATTTCAAGCTTTTACTGCAATTTGTAAAAAAATTGGATGTGAAACATTGCAAGAAGTTTATGACAAGATGAAGGAAGGAGTGAGAAATAAAGAGTCAATGTATGGTTTAACTTGGATACAACTACAAAATCTTATAGATAATATTGATGAACTTAATTGGTGTTTGCAGGAACGTGGTTTAAAAAGCATATTTTATTATCACGAGCATCAAGAAGAAGTGTCGGAAGTGGAACGGGAACTGGCTAAAATAGAAGAAGAAATAAGAGGGATTCCTTCGCCAGATATTAGAATTTCGGTAAACGATAAAAACAAAGATCGCGTTGAAAAATTGAAAAAACGAAAAGGTTTAAAGCTATCAACGGAAAGAGTAGATAAGAAAACTGCAGTTTTGCAGGGAGTGTCATTCTATAGATCAGGAGCTGAAGAGGGGCATACCATAGAAGGGTCTTACACAGGACTTGACGTGGGACCTTTTGGTTTAACAAACGTTGTTGAGGGATGCATGTCAAAAAGCTTTCCACAATCAAGAATAATGGTGCCATTTAAAGGACTCATAAGAGACAATCAACTGGCGTGCCCAGGCCAAAATTTAGGAGATATTTTGCAGCACGTTATTGTCATAAAAGATTTAGAAACTTTGCATAGATTTAAAGGCGTATTTATTTTTGATGGCGATAGAAGATTACGAAAAATAAAATTTGATTTAAAAAATTATACTGTTATAAGTGATGAGGTTGTTGGCGAAAATATAAAATCCGATAAAGAGTTAAAAGAGATAAGAAAAAAGCACCGTGACTAGTAATTTAACTTTTCCTTGACTTTCTCCCCTTTTCCCTTAAAATAAACCCTGCGAAAACCGCAATATTATTTATTCTGTAACACCATTTATCTTGTTAACAATCAGACTAACCCGAATAGGAAAGAGCGCTCAACCGAGCTTCAAACTTATTCTACAAGAAAAAACCTCCTCACCAAAAGGCAAAGCTCTTGAAATTATTGGGAGCTACAACCCAAAATCCAAAGAAATATCTTTCAAAAAAGATAGAATCGAATATTGGATTTCAAAAGGCGCACAGCCATCTTCTACTGTTGCTGTTCTTTTAAAAAGAAACGGCATGACAGGCATGGAAAAATATACTAAAATTGAATTGCACCAGAGAAAGAAAAAAGGCGAGCAAGCCGCAGCAGCAGCCGCTCCAGCGCCAGTAGCACCGGCCGCCGCAGCTCCTGCAAAGGAAGCCACGCCAGTTGCGCCAGTTGAGGCTCCAGCAGCAGCGGAAGCCGCTCCTGCACCAGCCGAAACACCTGCCGCTCCAGCCGCTTAAGCCTTAGAAATTTATTCACATTCTGTATCCCTTAATTTTTTACTCATGACTACAGACAATGCAACAGGACAGGACCGCGATTTTATTGAATACGTGGTCAAACAGCTTGTTTCTCTTCCGGAACAAGTCGTCGTAACTCGCACAGTTGATGAAATGGGCGTGCTCATTTCCCTCAAAGTTGCGAAGGAAGATATGGGCAAAATAATCGGTAAAGAAGGTCAAACCGCAAAAGCTTTGCGCGTTTTGCTCCGAGTTATCGGTTCAAAAAACAATGCCCGCGTTAACTTAAAAATTCTTGAACCAGAAGGAGGAGAAGGAGAGGTCAAGATCGAAGGCACAGAAATTTAGTATGTCCTTATAAATTTTAGGGCGTGTAGATTCGAAGCTTAGGCTAAAAATTTCACGCCCTTCAAAAAATAAATCTCACTCACTTTAACCAACAAGAATATGGCAAATGGCGGAAGCATCGTAGAAGCCGCTCAGCAAGGCAATGTTGCTGAAATCATCAATCGCGGACTTGCTTATGCAATCATAATCGCAGGTTTTTTGTCGGTTATTTTCATATTTGTTGGAGGCATTTCTTTTATACTTTCCGGTGGTCACGAAGACAAAATCAAACAAGCGATCTCAACGATCAGATACGCAATCATCGGCCTGATTATTACAGTCTTAGCCGTCTTTATTGTTAACGCTGTCGGTGGTGCACTTGGCTTGGACGTAATCAAATACATCAATTTCTCAGATATAATTGATACGATCAAAAACATCGGTCAGAACAGCTCATCGTCGGGAAATCTTTAGAAATAGTTTTGAATTTTAAGTTGCGGCTTTGACTTTTGAGTTTTGCGTTTTGAGTTTCAGAGCGCAGCTCTGATAATATTTTTCCAATCATACGGAAACTTATACGTTTCGATTGCGCGCACAGTTGCCGCAAAAACTTCCCAAATCGTTTTTTCTTCAAAGGCAAAACAGTTGCCGCTTTCGTGATTGGGGTCGTAGTTGGAAAGGAATTTTTGGGACTTTGAAGCAATTGGTATAATCCCATTTTTTAGCATATCGCGGTACGTATTTTCATCAGCGCTATCAGCCAAAACAATCATCATATCGCATGCATAATAAAATTTTTCCCACGATTTTGATTTCATAGAAATTGCACAAACTTTCTCGCGAAGTTCAAAAGGAATTTTGTCATCATTCTGTTTTGTGATCAACATCGCGGAAGTTCCAAGGCTGTTTAAGGCTTCAACAAGGCTAAAAGCCAAACTCGCATTTTTCGCACTCTTATCTGCATTTTCACCATCATAAAGAATCCCAACAACGGGTGAATGATCTTGTAGTGCATGCGGAAAACTATTTTTCAATTTTGCTTTTAATTCCGCTTTGTTTTGGAGTAATTCACTCACTCCGCTTTTGGTTTTTGATGATGGCATTTTATTTTTGTTTTAAGTTTTTTATTATTGTATAAATTCCAACTTTATCAATTTATTTATAATATAATCCACTTGCGCCTTATCAAGCTCGATTGAAATAGTTGGAGGATTGGCTTCGCGTATAAATTTTTCCGATTCTTTGACGCCGGTTGGATTTATAATTCTTTCATCAATACCATCGGCAATAACCCTATGAATAGAATCAAATTCGTGCTCTCCATTAAACTTATCATTAGTATTCCTATATGCCATTTCATTGGCAGGGGTTGGGACGTGAAGAATTCCGGCGATATCAATTGCGACGTTACATTTACAAATAGAAACTGCGTCGCGAACTGCATTTTCGCGCTGAGCTGCACGATTAGCTCTCCATTGGGAGGTGGCAACCGCAGAATATCGTGAGCCAATTAGCTTAAGCTTCAAAGCCTTAATAGTATCTTTTCCTTTATCAGTCAACTGTTCAGCCATTTCGTTGGGTTCTTTTTTAACAAGACCGGCATCGGCCAAATATTGAAATAAAACCTTCTTTTTAAAGTCAGTATTTTTATCATCCGAAAGATCAATTTCAAAGCTTATAGCATCTGTATATTCAGATCCAATTAGTTTTCTATCGTTTGTTATAGTCGGCTTGTATGCGTTATGAGTAGCGAGAACTTTTCTTATGGCATCTTCATCTTTACAACCGGTAGCTTTAACAATGTCTTTTACCAAAGCATCAACGCATTTTGATCGCACGGCTTCATGGTTTGAGGGATCATCAACGGGGAAGGAATATTTATTTTTTATAGTACCCAAAAATTTATCAGGAATTTTGTCGTCAAGACTTGAATCGACTAAGGGAGTTGGTTTTTCTTTTCCAATAAGGCCATGCTCCCATAATTTTTGGAATAATAATCTTTTATTAACGCCATCAGTACCCATGTTAATCAAAACAGGGTGACCTACCCTTGTGTCATCGATGCCATATATCGTATCGGGAGCAATTTCAGGGATAGAGGCAATAACAACTTTAATCGCACCCTTGTTGGTACAGCCCGTTGCCTTCATAACATCTTCTGCCAAAGCATCAATGCAGGCTTGTTCCGCTTCCTTGAATCCTTTAGTATCTTTGGATTTTAATTTAAAAGTATAATATTCCTGTATTGCATTTGCAAACTCAAGAATTTGCTCTTCACTCGGGCGCTCTTTTCCATTTTCAACAAGCTTAGGCGCCTCCGCCTTTAAACGTCTTAGGTCGGTTTTTGCATCAACTTTCACTTCTCTCTTTGCCGGCTCTTCCAGCTTTAAAATTTCCACATTAATTTTATCCATAACACCTGAAATTTCCAACAGAGCTGCGCTTACCCTCTTTTTATCCGCCTCAGATCCTTTATACTTTGCGCTTTCATTTTTATCGTGGTATTTAGCCAACCTTGCGCGTAATGACTTTAATCCATCGATTTTATTCGCATTTGTCACCCCTTCTTTATGCAAGAGTTCTTGCACCTTTTCTAGAATTTCCCCTTTTCTGCTGACAAATCGTTCAAGTTCAACAGCTTTAAGACCGGCATCAACTTCTATGCCTTGCGATTCAGGGCCTTGTTCGGGATTTCCTCCTTGAAAGATAATACGATTTTCTTTAAACATTTTTATTTTGTTTTAATAAGCCCGGCTTTCCATAAGTTGTGAAATAAGATTCTCTTAGGGTTTCCTTCGCCGAATTCAATTTGAAGATAAGATCCATTTAACTCCTCCGGGCTTCCGGGAACAAACGTAGTTGGTTTAGGTGCGCAGCTTTCAACGATAACGCGCTTTATGGCATTTGTATCTTGTATGCCCGTGGCCCTGACAATGTCTTTCGTTAAGGCATTAATGCAATTTTCACTAGCTTTCATATACCAGCCATCGTTTTTATTCATAGAGTAGTAAAGGCGACCTCCCGCAGTTTTTTCGTTGGCAAATCTTGCTTCTTGTTCTCTTGAAAGCGGCAATAACTCCTCTCCGGGTCGTAAGTGATTAAAATCATTCCCACGGATAATTACAAGATGGTTTTTATATTCATTCGCGGGATACGCAAGAAAGGAGTATTCATCTTTTATCGCTGACTTAAAGCTTTCAGCCTGTTCCTTGCCGGGTTTTGATTTTTCTTTGAACTTTGGGGCGCCGGCTTTTAGATTTTTTAAATTATCTTTAGTCTCAGCTTTTACATCTGCTCTAGCCGGCTCTTCCAGTCCTCTTATTTCAGCATCGACTTCATTTATAATTTCAGAGACTCTAAAAAGAGCGATGCCTATTCTACCCCTGTCTATTGCTGATCCTTTATACTTTGCGCTTTCATTTTTATCGTGGTATTTAGCCAACCTTGCGCGTAATGACTTTAATCCATCGATTTTATTCGCATTTGTCACCCCTTCTTTATGCAAGAGTTCTTGCACCTTTTCTAGAATTTCCCCTTTTCTGCTGACAAATCGTTCAAGTTCAACAGCTTTAAGACCGGCATCAACTTCTATGCCTTGCGATTCAGGGCCTTGTTCGGGATTTCCTCCTTGAAAGATAATACGATTTTCTTTAAACATAGTTTTTGTTTTTATATTTAGTTTTAAGTTTTGAGTTTTGGCTTTGACTTTTGAGTTTTGACTTATCTTAATATTATATCTTATTTGATCTCATTTTTCAAGTCTATAAGCCAAAAACTGCCACACTTACCCTTGCCTAAATATAGAAATACATTATGATATATACTTTAGCCTCAATTTTTTACAGCTATAACAAAAAATCCCCGCCAAGACTGACGAGGATTTGTTTAGCAGTACTGGGAAAGTCGAGAACTACAATTATTATAACTCCAAAAAAGAACAAATCAATAATATCAAATATTTGTTTATGAATTTGTTAACTTCGGTTTAGAGAAATTTAATCTCAATGTGATTTAATATGCGTCGACCGGCAGAGAAAGGGCCTAGCAGGTTGCCACGGAAAGTCGAGAACTTTCCAAGACGGGTTCGATTCCCGTTGGGTCCACCCTTGCCGGTCACTTTATTGCTTCTAATTTCTTATTTGTTTTGGATTTTAGATTTTGGATTTTGAAATTTGCTATACTACGTCCATGAACAAACTTTACATCCTAGACGCCAATTCGATTTTTTACCGCTCCTTTTATGCCCTCCCCCACTTCCACACGTCTAAGGGCGTTTTAACGAACGCAGTTTACGGATTTACAGCAACTCTTCTAAGCTTCTTACTCGATCACGAGCCAACTCACATCGCGGTTGTTTTTGATAAAGGTAAAAAAACTTTCCGCCACGTCGAATATAAAGAATATAAAGCAACGCGCCCACCTGCTCCGGACGAACTTTATGCGCAAATCCCGATGACAAAAGAAATCGTGAGTGCGTTTGGCCTTCCTCTTTTTGAAGAAGACAATTACGAAGCAGACGATATTATTGGCGCAATTGCAAAACGTGCGGAAAAAATTCCGGATACAAAAATTTTTATTACAACAAGTGACCGTGACGCGCTTCAACTCGTTTCCGATAAAACCTCAATAATAATTCCGAAAAAAGGATTTAACGAATTTGAAGTTATCACTCCGGAAAATATAAAAGAAAGATTCGAAATGTCATCTTCGCAAGTTCCGGATTATAAAGCTCTTGCCGGCGACAATTCCGATAACATAAAAGGCGTTCCGGGAATTGGTGAAAAAACCGCAAAAAATCTTTTAACCGAATATGGCACGCTTGATAAAGTTTATGAAAATTTAGACAAGCTTCCGGCAGGCATAAAATTAAAACTTGAAACCGGAAAAGAGTCCGCATATTTTTCAAAACGCATGGCAACTTTGGCAACGGATTTTGATCCAAATTTTTCACTCGAAAAAAGTGAAGTTAGAAATTTTTCGTCACAAAAAATCAAAGAAATTTTCGCAAATTTGGAATTCAAATCGCTTCTGAAACGCTTTGAAAATTTTGAACAAAAATCACAGCCCACGCTGTTCTAGGGCGATTTAAGCCATAAACGCCACGTCCTGTATAAAAAATTTGTTCATACTAAACCGCTTAAACAAAACGAAAAACGCTCTTTTGGCAAATCAAAAATAGCCTATCAAATCATATTTTGCAGTCCTCGCAACAGAATTCACTTTTAAGCATGCACATGCATAGATATCTGAACAACTTTTTTAGACGACCCCCCGTTTCTTATACCAAAACCTTGCAAAAGATTTGTCAAAATTTTCTATCTGTACTATATTGCGTTCGCCAATTAAATCCTCTCCACATATGCCAAAATCAAGAATCATAACCAGCTTAGATGTTGGTAGTTCAAAAATAAGAACTGTAGTTGCGGCACTGGAAGAAGGTGCAACAATTCCAAGTATTATTGGAGTTGGAATCACTCCTTCAAGCGGCCTCAGAAAAGGCGCTGTTATTGATGTTGAAGAAGCAATAAATTCCATCACGACTTCGCTCGAAGACGCGGAAAGAATGGCCGGTGAACCGATCAATCATGTTTTTCTTGGCATAAGTGGAAATCACATCGAAACCCTTGATTCAAAGGGTGTTATTGCAGTTTCAAACGCAAGTCAGGAAATCACGGAAGATGATGTTGATCGCGTTCTTGAAGCTGCTCAAGCAGTCAGCATTTCAGGCAACAGACGCATCCTTCGAATCATCCCAAAAACATTCACAGTCGATGAACAAAAACGAATAAAATATCCGGTTGGAATGACAGGTATTCGCCTTGAAGTTGAGGCGCATATTATCACAGGACTTGTTCCAACAATTAAGAATATTGAAAAATGTGTTCTTCAGTCCGGCATAGACATTGATGATATAATCCCTTCTTGTTTATCCTTCCCTGAAGCGGTTTTGAGCAAGCGTCAAAAAGAGCTTGGAGTTGTCGCGGTTGATATTGGTTCCGGCGGCACATCTGTTTCGATTTTTGAAGAAGGTATGATGCTCCAAACGGTGGTTATTCCGGTCGGTGGCGAAAATGTCACAAACGATATTGCGATTGGTCTTCGCACTTCTATAGATACAGCTGAAAAAATCAAAATAGAATACGGTTCATGCATTCCGGATGACGTTAATGATCGTGAAACAATTGACCTTTCTTTGTTAAGCAAAATCGATATGCAAAAAGTTTCCAAGAAAGTTATGGTGGAAATTATCGAAGCTCGTTATCAGGAAATTTTCTTGCTTGTTAAAGAAGAGCTCAAAAAGATTCACAGAGACGGCATGCTTCCTGCGGGAGTTGTGCTTACAGGCGCAGGTTCAAAAATGTCAGGTGTAATTGATCTCGCAAGAGACACTTTAAACCTTCCTGTTCAGATCGGATTCCCACAGAATTTTGAAGGAATTGTAGATAAGATTGATGATCCTGCATATGCAACCGCAATTGGTCTTATTCTTTGGGGCGCTCGTGCGCAAGCTCAAGGGTATAGCCTGAACTTCCGCAGCATCAACCTGAAAAAGACATTTGACGGCATGAAAAAATTCCTTAAAAACCTTGTTCCTTAAGGGCGGGAGCGCTTCGCGCGTACGTCCCGTTTGAAAATTGAAAACTGAATGTAAATTGTAACTTGTAAATTGAAACTTAACATAACACCCCCTCAGATTACTCTCTTACCCTAAAAACTATGGCAAACGGAAAATCACAAAAATCAAATCTGAGAAACCTCTTTAGTAGCGATCCTCATTCAAACACAAAAACAATCGAAGTTATTCCGGACATCACACCTGTCGCAAATCTGAAAGTCATCGGCGTCGGTGGAGGTGGCGGAAATGCAGTAAACCGCATGATCAAAGCGGGGCTGAAAGGCGTTGAATTTATCGCTGTAAATACAGACGCGCAAGCTTTGTATTATTCAAACGCGGATACAAAACTCAATATTGGCAAAGCCACAACTCGCGGACTTGGCGCTGGTGGCAATCCGGACATTGGTAAACAAGCCGCAGAAGAAAGCAAAGAGGAACTTCGAGCAGCAATCGAAGGTGCGGATATGGTTTTCATCACATGTGGTCTTGGTGGTGGAACGGGCACCGGTGGCGCACCTGTTATCGCCGAACTTGCCAAGGAAATGGGCATTTTGACAATCGCAGTTTCAACAAAGCCATTTGGTTTCGAAGGAAATCGCAGAAGAATGCAAGCCGAAGAAGGTCTTGAAAATCTTCGCAATAAAGTTGATACATTAATCATCATTCCAAATGACAGACTTTTAACCCTTATCGACAAGAAAACTCCAATCACAGAAGCATTCTCAATTGTTGACGATGTCTTAAGGCAGGGTGTCCAAGGCATCGCCGATCTTATCACAATGCACGGTATGATTAACGTTGACTTCGCGGATGTCAAAACAATAATGGAAAATTCCGGTTCCGCTCTCATGGGCATCGGTTATGGCACAGGAGAAAACAGAGCGACAGAAGCCGCGAAAGCCGCTATCTCAAGCCCTCTTCTCGAAATGTCAATCGAAGGCGCAAAAGGAATTTTGTTCAATATTACAGGTGGCAACGACTTGTCTATGTTTGAAGTCGATGAAGCCGCTCGCATCATCACAGAAGCCGCAGATCCGGATGCAAATATCATCTTTGGTGCGGTTATCAATGATTCATACACAGGCGAAATGAAAGTTACAGTCATTGCAACAGGTTTTGAAAACGTTGAAAAAGATAGAGGAGCATTATCAAAAATTGATCGTGCACATTCCCCTATCATGAACAGCCAGCCATCATCTTCGTCAATGTCATCGCCTTCTTTGCGCAATATCAATCCAAACATGCAGCAAACAAAGGCCGCTGAAAGCGAACTTGATATTCCGGCATTCATTCGAAGAAAGCTGAATTAGGGGACGGAGGTTGTGACCGGTAAAACCGGTCAAACGGGGACGGAGGTTGAGGTCAAGGTAAAAATTCAAGAGGCGGTTCCAATCTGGGGCCGCCTTTTTTAAATCTCATTTTTAAACTAATTTTTGTTGTTTACGATTTTTAGCAATTTCTTTTTCAATAAGATCTATAAAATTTCTAGCATCAACCACGGCTTTTTGCGCTTCAATATCAGAAATGCAAAGCCCAATGCCATATATTAAATAATTTCTTTTTCTACGCATATTTTCAAATTTTTTTATAAAAACGGCAAACGATATTCCAAAATAAGATTCACAAAAATTTACAGTGGATATATGCGCACAAGCCGTTCTTGGCTTAAGCCCAAATGAAAATAGAAGTGCCCGACCGGCCAATATCATGGCATCGTACGCTTCTTTAAAGGCCATATCGTCAATATTTTTACCGGAAGATAATAAGATTTCCGCCGCACATAGCGCTTTATGGGCTTGTCCAATTGTTTTATCAATTTCACTCAAGCTTATCTTTTTTCTGTATAAATTTTTATTTTCCAGTAATTTTTTCAAGTTCATTTTGGTTCCCGATTATAAATATTTTTGGATTTTCCATGACATCTTCCAGGAAAACTTCCTTCTCTTTAAGCGCTTTAGCAAAGCCTTCGGGTGAAAAAATCGTATAATTTATTTCTCTATCAAATTCATTCTGGAGATCCAGTATTTTTTTTACCAAATCATCTCCGGGCTTTCCAATTACCATTAAATCTATATCGCTAAATTGATCTTGTTTTTCCTTGGCAAATGAACCATACACGAAAGCGATTAAAATATTTTTAACTTTTTTTAACTTTTTTATGAATTTTCCATGAATGCCTATCGTTTTGTTAATGATTATTTTTAATTCTTTATAAAGCGGATGGGCTTGATTAAGCGAATAAATCTTTACATTCCCAATTTTTTCAACAACAAAAAAACCGCTATTAAGCATTTTTTTCATTTCCCTGCTTAAATTCCCGGAATCAATGTTTAAAGCGTCAGAAATCGCTCGCAGATGCATTTTTTTGTGAGTATTTGTGAAGAAATAAGCTAAAACTTTTTCTGTGATTTTTGATCCAAATTTAATCATAGTGATTTGAATTATTATTGTATCTTTTTACAGCAATCATTGTAAATCTATACAGCAATAACAATCAAGACGGATTTAATATGGTAAAATTAAACAATGCGTAATCTCTGGAACAAATTCGTTGCCTCTCACAAGGTCGGCACAATCCACCAAACAACATTTTGGGGCGATTTTCAGGCAAAATCTCGAAATCGTGATAAGTATTTTGTCGTGAGCGATAGGGGGACGGAGGCAATGAGCTCAAACGCTCTTGACGGTTTGCCAAAATTTGGTGGCCTTTTCATTCGTCAGCGTCTTCCGTTTGGACTTTCTTGGCTATATTGTCCGCGCGGTCCACTTTTAAATTATAAAAATCCCGAGCTCGCAAAAAAACAACTTCAAGAAATTATCGAAAAAATTAAACCAATTGCGCGTAAAGAAAAAGCTGTTTTTGTTCGCATGGATCCGCCGATCGAAAAATCCGCGCAAAATGTAAACGCAAATCTTATTTTCCATCCACACTTTAAACGCGCCCATGCCGAATATCAGCCTGAAAACACGCTGATTATAGATCTCAGCCAATCCGAAGACCAAATCCTTTCTCAAATGAAACCAAAAGGTCGCTACAATATAAAGGTCGCGCAAAAACACGACGTCAAAATTCGCAAATCCGCGAGTCCATCTAAAGATCATGCAACTTTCAAAAAAGATATCGCCGCTTTTTACGCCCTTTTAACACAAACTTGCAAACGCGATGGGTTTCAAATCCATTCAAAATTCTATTATGAAAATATGCTAGAAATTTTAGCGCCACAAAATCTCGCAACCTTATACCTCGCCGAATATAAAACCTCCGAATCCGCAAAGCCGCAAATCATCGCCGGAATAATCGTAACTCATTTCAAGGACACCGTTACTTATTATTTTGGCGCCTCGGATCACAATTTTCGCCATCTCATGGCCCCATATCTTCTTCAATGGGAAGCGCTTTCTCAAGCCAAAAAAAACGGATTTAAATTTTATGATTTCCTCGGGATCGCGCCTCTCGACAAATCCGGCACCCCGATAAAATCTCATCATTATTCCCGTATCACCGACTTCAAATTAAAATTCGGCGGCACTCAAATTTCATACCAACCGGCCCAAGAATTCGTTTTCAAACCGCTCACGTACGCATTAATAAAAACTGCAAAATTCGCAAGAAGGATGTTGAAATTTTTCTAACTTTTTCTGGGTTTTTTAGTCCTATTTTTCCACTATCGAATAGATATTATTTTGCGAATACGTTAGGATTTTTTATCGCTACCTTAAGCCAAATATCCAACTATTAATCAGCGTTTAATTTTAATGCAGGATATTTTTCCGCTGCCATTTTTCTCAATACATCTCGAGCATTTTTAGGCTCGATTTCAGGGGCTGGAACATCTGAGAGCGCTAAAGTTTCAGCGATTTTTCTCTCAATAGAATCCATCATATTGGCAACGTCATGCCTAAAGCTGTCAAGATCGGGATCGTCAAATTTTGTATAAGTCATGAGATATCCAAACTGAGGTATAAGCTGATTGCTGAAATTGGATTCGGTTTCGGCCCAATTAATCTTTTTAGCCAACGTCTCAACTGCTTTAGCCGGATCAGCTTTAGCATATTTCTCAAGATCTTCCGTCGACGTAAACTCGTTAATCTTAAAGTCATATTTCTTGGATTCCGCTTCGATAAATTGTGCATATGGGTCATGTTCGCCACTATGTTTTTCTTTTAACTCCGTAAATCTTTCAATGGCTATACCTTTCACTTGTGAAGCTTTTAATTCAAGGGCTGAACGCGCTTCTCTGGATTCCCTTGCTTGTTTTTCACCAGGGGTTTCGGGGTCTTTTGCGTTCGAATCAAGGATTGAATTAAGGCCTTCAAGTTGTGTATCCAGTTCCGTGTCAGCTTCTTTTAAAGCTCTTTTTGTTTTGTCCCTCTTGGTTTCACGGTCTTTATCGGCTTCAACAGGCGCAGGAACAGGAGCCGGAGCTGGTGCTTCAACAGGAGCCGGAGCTGGAGCAACCTCTCCTTCTTTCTTCTTAGGCTTCTTTGCTGATTTCTCTAATTCTTCGTCAATCCAGCTGTCGTCATCCACAGGCTTTTTTTTTGCTTTCAATCTTGCTCTGGCGGCTTCAGCTTCCGCATGCATTTTAGCAAATTTGTCACTTGAAACTTCGGGTTTTGGCGTTGATTCTCCCCTTTGCGCCTTAACTTTTTTGAGTTGGGCCGCAGCTTCCTCAGGCGTGAGCGAGTCAATTACCATTTTGTTGAATTTCGCTTGGACATTTTCCTTATAATCACTGTTTGTATAAGATTCGGAAAATTTATTTTTAATGCCTTGTTCAACTTGATATTTAAACACATCAAGAGCGCCTTTTTCCGCTTCTACGAGTTTTTTGACTTCTTCCATATGCGTGCCTTTATAGCCTTTCAATTGTTCATCAAATAATTTCTTGGATTCTTCAAGTCTTGAAATTTTTCTTTGTTTTATAACTTCCACCGTTTCTTTAGAAGATTTATCAATTTTCGAGAACTCATATCCGCTCTTGATAACAACATGTTTACCCCCATCATCAACGAAGTCATTACCAACAAGGTGCGCATTTACGGATTTTCCATCAGGGCTTGTGACCTTTACGCCATTTGCAAAATCTTGTGCCCAAATAGGTTTTGGTAAATCAATAAGTCTGACTGCTTTTTCAGCAGCACGTCCATCGGGCGTATTCGCGAATGTAATTTTCCATGTTCCAGGAACCTTTGCTTTTGCATCATCGGCAAGGCCATTATACGGCCCTTTTCCGCCCTCAGTTATCGATGGCTTGTAGTTCTCAAGCGAGAAGTATTTATTTTTAAATCTATCTTCACCTTCAAGCTTCGAAACCTCACCGCGAATTTTATTCGCACTCTTTTCGCCGCCCTTTTCTGTAGGTTTTTCCGTGCCTCCCTTGCCTTTCTTTCCACTTCTATCAGGAGAGTATTCAGTAACTTCTCCTGTGTCAGGATTCGTGTATTTCAAAGTTTCTTCTTTTTCGCCTCCCTTTTCTTTGCCTTTGTCTGCATCTTTTTCAGGAGCTTCTTTGCCGGTTACAGTATGCTTTGCAAGGTATTTGTCTTTGATAGCGTCCAATCTTTTAAGTTGGTTGTTTATTAAAATCTCCACAGATTTCATATTGGTATTTTTTGAACCAGTAAATTGAGGGGCCATAAGATCTAGCCCTGTGCCTTTGGGAGCAGCGTCTCTATAGGCAAATTGTGAGTACATAGAGATTGTTTCTTTAGCGTCTTCATACAATGCCTGTATGAGCTCAGTCGTGACTGTAACGTTTTTATCATGCATTTCGCTCATTGCTTTTTCATAATCCTTAACGGTTTTATCAATAGCATCTATTGGATTTTTCGATTCGGCTGCGTCTTTTTCCCAAGCAGCAGCTCTTCCTCGTCTATCCAAGTCGGAATTAATTCTTCTAAGCGTTTTATAGTTTTTATATTCGGTTCTTTCCTTGAGCGTAGGCTTGCGATGAGGAAGATCAGTTTGTTTAAATGAATAACCTCCATCTGCGTCTTTTGTATATTCGTATGAAGCTTCTCCATCATCAGATGTTGCAATCAAAGCTCCTTCGAAAGATTTGAAATAAGTCAGCCCATGGGCTTTAAATTCAGCATCAAGATTTGTGTCATTAGCCAAAGAATCCAATGCTTTATTAAGTGAAGGGTCTACAACTTTGTCCACCACCTCAGTTTTTGATGTGCGGTCAGCGCTTATCGTAGGGCCATCATATTCGGTTTGTTCATCCTCTGCTATTTCAACGCCACTCTCTGCTGTTGCTTTAACCTTTATCTCTCCGGTAGTTCCATCTTTAGAAGAACTCGCCCCCAAAATTGCATCATTTAATGTTTCCGTTGCACTCGCAAAGCTGGAATCCACCCTCTGGCCGTCGGCTTTAAAGTCAGCTCTTGCTTTGCCGGTTGCACCATCAAACGTTTGAGTTGCGCTTGCAAAGCTGGCATCCATGTTTTGTCCTATAGCCCCCATCTCTGCGACAATTTTTGCACTTTCTGCAGCGTTTAATTCAGCAATTTGCTTAGACTGTTCTACGAATTTTTTAGCAAACTCACCGAGAGAATTTACTTTGTCTTTTACAGTATTAACAAAATTTTTCGCTTGTGCTTGTAGATTTTCAAAAGCTTGTTTAAGAGCTACTTGATTTTGCTCAACAGCAGATTTATTGCTAGCCGTTCTAGCGTCTTCAATAAGTAAATTATATTTGCTCAATGCGCTATCAAAAGCTTGATAAGCGGAAGCGATTTTTCCCTTAAACGCATTTTTGGCTTTTTCACCAAGGTCTCTCAGTCCTTTGAAAGTTGCAGCTAAATCCAATTGCGATCCGGCATCAACTTTTGTACCCACCTCCATTTCACCAATATTAACGCTGGAATTTGTACCAATTTCAGTCGCTCCAATATCAACACTGCCGCCCTTTGCATCGCCGCCACTAATAACTGCATCCATTTCCGAATCCGCTTCATTTAAAGCGATTGCACCGGCGCCAGCTATATCAACACCGGCTTCTTTAAGTCCAACTTGAGCCTTTTTTGCAGCCGCTTCTTTTCGCTGTTTGCGTGAAGCTTCTAATGTCGCGCGCGCTTCCGAATAATTTGCCTTAACGGATTTAAGAGCGCTCATTTGCTCTTCAGCAAATTTTGCAAATTCTTCCTGTTCAAAGAAATCTCCGGCAGTCGCTTCAAGGGCTTGGGCTTTTTCTTTTAGAGCCTTTTCCGCATCATTGAATTTTTCAGTGATTTGGGCCTCGGTGAGATCAACGCCTTTAGCTTCTTCCTTAAATTGATCAACGACAGCAATTACTTCTTTTTGCGCTTCAGCGCTGCCTTCCCCCGCCATAAAAGCCAGTCTTGCCGGCTTAAACAGGCTGAGATTGAATTGATTCAAGAGTGTTTTTTTCATTTTTATTTTTGTTATTTATTTGTTTTATATTAAGTTTTATTTTGCAGCTTCGTCTTCCGCACGCTTTTTGCCAAGAGCGACATCAGCTTCAGCCTCTACTTCTCCAACCGTTTCTGTAATCCCAGCATCAGCACTTTCGGTTGGAGTCGATTTTGGAGTTGGTTTTGGAGCTGCCGCAGGCGCCGATGCAGGGACTGCATCGGCTTTTCCGCCAAGATTTTTCACAAATTCTCGAATTCTTTTTGCGACATATTCATCTGCATTTTCATAAGATCTGATAATATTATTTGTAGTATCCGGTCTAAGCCAGTTTTTAGAAATCGCATCAATTTGCGAAGAAATCTCACCAATTTCTTTTTCAACTCTTGCCTTCACACTAGTCTCAAGTTCACTCGTGCTTCCGGTTTCATTTTTGAAATATTCTTTAAATTTTTCGCCGGTTGTATGTTCTTCAAATTTTTCAGAAACATTCTTTAATGCAGATAAAGCTGTTTCTCTCTTCTCGGTCAAAAGATTCATGTGCCTCAATGTGACTTCTTTAACTTTACTTTCATTTAAAAGTGTAAAATCAGGATATTCGACACCATGTAAAGTTATTCCTTTAACTTTTCTTAAGCCGTCTCGTGTTTTTTCTTTTGAGAATTCTTCATCAGCAACTTGAACTTTTTTAGCGCCTTCAAGGGCCTTTTCTATTTTTTCCTGTGTGTAATCAATGAGTTCATTTGAGGTATTGCTGTTTTCTTCTCCGGCATCAGCGGCGACTCCGACGAATAAATGTTCCGCGTCAGAATCTTCATTTTTTACCTCTCCTTGAATTTTCATTTCAAGCCATTCTTCCGTAGCCTTCGTGGCGGCTTGCTGAATGATTTCTTCATTTGTGAGCTCTTTTGATTCAGGAGCCTTAACAGCTGGACGCTCTTCACCTTTTGCATCGCGTGGTAATTCATCTTTTCTTTCTTCCGGCTTCTTTTCTTCTTCTACTTTTCTTTCTTTTATAGCATCTCCATCGAAAATCTTCACACGCTTTTCAGGGGTTTTTTCATCATAGAAATTTTCTTTTTCCACATTCCAAATTGCAATAACCATTACGCCATTATGTGTAACTTCGCATCCATTTTTCTTTGCACCTGGACAAATTAAATCGCATACATCACGCAATCTAAGAGCAATTTCATTTTTGCCGCCTTTGCCTCCAACAAATGTTATAACGCCGGTTTCCGCATCATATTCATAGAATTTATTTTTATTTTTATCAAAATCTTTATCTTTTGCCGCTTCTTTTAATTCTTCGCGAATTTCTTCTCTACCTTTCTCGCTTGAACCTTCAAATTCGCTTCCGCCGCTCGCGCCACCCTCAACATTTCCGCCAGCACTACCGCCGGTTACCGTTGCGCCATCAACATTTCCAGGTTCAGCAGGGGCATCTGTTGGAGCAGCAGATGCTTTTTCAGAGCCCGGTTTTACGAATTTATCTTGGTCAAAATCATAAATTTCATAAGTTGCTCCCATGTCAGAAGTACGTTGGATTTGTTCACCAACTTTTTTATATCCATATTTTGCATTATCTTCCGTAAACCCTTTTGGGTAATTTTTACCGGAAAAATCAACGGATGACCAATCTTCGGGAATTCCATCAAGCATAGCTTTTTTAAGCTCATCAGGTATTTTTTCTTCTGCCGATTTCGTTTCTGTTGATTTTGGTTCCGCTGGAGTTCCAGGTTTTTGGTCAGTAGCTCCGGATTCTTTTTTAGCCGGATCATCACACTTTTCCCAAGTATTAGTATTAGGATTAAATTTTTTGTAATCATACTCGTATTTCGGAGGATTGGACGTCAAAACAGTAGTGTTTTTTCCATAGATGGAGTCTCCAAAAAGCCCAATTTCTGCAGATTGTGCACCCATAGTGCCGACATCGTTAGCAACCCATTTATCTGGACTTCCCTTGAGCTTGTCTTTTAATCTTGCTTCTTCTTTTTTGCCAGCCTCTAGGGTTTCATTCTTCCATGGATCGGAAAAATTATCTCCATTTTTTGCCGTTGCATAACCGCCTACATAATTTGACGAGCTTTGTTCTGCTTTAGCCTCAGCAGTACTGTCAACTCTTTTAGATCCGGTTTTCCATTCATATGGCCCTTTAAATGAGTTAACTAAAATTGCTAAAACTTCGTCTCTTCGATTTGAGTTCGTGGACTGTATGCCGTATTCTGTCAAAGCGGCTTTTAGATTATCTTTTTGAGCAACAAGCTGAGAACGTAAATATTCAGTGTAATTTTTGGAATCAGCGCTATCCAGTCCAAATTGAACTTCAGCTGTAGCCGCTAAAGTTCCAACGTAATATTTAACGACTTCGTTATTAATTTTAGCATCCTCAGATTCAATATATTCACTTTCGTCAGGCATAAGGGCCTTTATTTCATTAGCAAATCTCTCTCCGGATTTATCAATATTGATCGAGCCCTTAGAATCAACTTCGAGATTTAATTTTGGCAAGTCCTCATCGAGTAATTGATAATTGCCCCATTCATTTTTCCCATTTTCCAATTCACTTTTATAGCGTGTTTTTTGTGCTTTTTTATTAAAATTATCAATAGTTGCTTGGTCTAATCCGCTTGCAGATAAAGCTACTTCTATTGAGACCCATGCTCTTTTACCCAAAGAGGCATTGTCAAATCCTTCAAAGTCTCCAATGCCGTTATCTCTGTCAGTTGCTTGTTCAGCAACCTTTTTAACAGTTTTTAAAGCTTCTAAGTGCGCAGAAGCTTGATTAGCCAGGTCGTTACCTACAACGTCTTTTAATTGAGATATTGTTTCATTCGCATCATCAAAATCCCCCTTATTCATATTTAACCAGAAATCCGTATACTTTTCTTTGACATCAGCCAAGGATTTACAATCTTTTTCATATTGAGCCTTCACGGCAGGGAGCTCTTCTCCTTTAATAGTTGCAATTTTCTGAGCATATTGAGAGTCAAGCTGTTGTTTAACTAATTTATAATTTTCACTAATGCTTTTTGGAGAAAATGAATCACTGCCAACGAGTTTCGCAAAAGCCTCTACCGGTTTTTCATTTTTTGCTTCCGGATTTTCAGTCGTGGCTTTTTCTCCTCCGCCAGCTTCCGGCGCCATATAAACACCTCTCCCCGCCTTAAACAGTCTTGTTTCTATTTGATTGAAAAGAATTTTTGCACTCATATTTTTTTGTTTTTAACTTTTATTTTTTATATTAAAATTTTATTTTTCGTGCTTAATTTTTTTGCGAAAATCATTTATTTATTTCATTTTTTCCGCACAATTTCTACATATCCTTCAACAGATCTTCCGCCTTCTGATCATCTTTTTTCGTCGCGATCTCTTCCACTTTTTTATTCAAATTTCTAACAATGCTATTCGACGCCTGCTTAAGTTCGCTCAAATAATCTTGGTACGCTTTTGCACTTTTTTCCATATACTCTTGTTCGGCTTCCGCAAACTTCCTTTGTTCTTCCGCAAGCGTATTGAACACTTTGACTTGTTTGGCTTCTCCTTGCGCCAAAACCGATGTCATAAGCTTGTCTTTTAGCACGCCCGGAAGCATTTTTAATGCCTCGGATTCATTAATCAAAGCGATTAAATTTTCTTTAGAAAACTGCATGTTTTGACCGGCTTGAGCCATAAGTTTTTATGTTTATTTTCGAATATATCCAATTATTATAGCATGAAAAATAATTCTACGCAAGTAAAATGGGGACGGAGGTATTATGACGAAGTTGTGCCTTCCCAACCTCCGTCCCCCTAACTCAGCGCAGCTTTCGTATCAAAAACTTCTCTATCAACCATTAAAATTCCGTCCAAATGATCAACTTCGTGCTGAATTATTCTGGCGTTCAGCCTTTCAAGCATCAAAATCTGCTCTTTACCTTTTGTATCTAGAAATTTTACAGTTATATTTTTTGCGCGCTCAACGTTCACCCAAATGCCCGGGAGGCTTAAGCAGCCTTCTTCGCCGATTTCTTTTTCCCTGCCCATTTCGGTGATTTTTGGATTTATCATAAAAACCAAAGTTTCACTTTTGGTTGATGGGTTTAGTCGTATCAAGCACATTCGCACATTTTCACCAACTTGCGGAGCGGCAAGTCCAAGGTCTTTTTCATCAAGCGTATCCTTCATGTCTTTAATCAATTTTGTAAGTTTTGTAGCAGGTTTTATTTCCACGGATTTTGTCCGCAAAATTTTATTGTCTGTGCCTGTTAATATTTTTAGTTTTGCCATTTTAGCTTGGGGACGGAGGTATAGGTAGTAATTTTAGCGCCTCCAACCTCCGTCCCCCTGTTATTTTTTCTTTAATTCCGCCTCTATAAACCCTTCGATTTGCCCATCAAATACGGCTTCCGGGCTGTTTTCTTCATATTCGGTTCTGTGATCTTTTACCATTTTATATGGATGCAAAACGTATGAACGTATTTGATTTCCCCAACTCATTTCCGTTTTTCCACCTTTCAAATCATATAAATGCTCGGCTTGTTCTCGCTCTTTCATATCAACCAATTTTGCATGCAACATTTTCATCGCACGTTCTTTGTTTTGCAATTGGCTTCTTTCACTTTCACATTTCACAACAAGTCCTGTTGGAACATGTTTTATACGAACCGCCGTAGAAACCTTGTTTACATTTTGGCCACCTTTCCCACCGCTTCTAAAAGCCTCAAACTCGATATCGTCCTTTCTGATTTCACTTGAATCCGGTTCAGGAACTTCAGGCAAAACCTCAATCAAAGCAAATGAAGTTTCTCGCGTATTTTTTGCGTTGAAAGGGCTGTGCCTTACAAGTCTGTGAACACCATTTTCACCCTTTAAATATCCATAAGCAAATTCTCCGGATATGCTAATCGTTGCACTTTTTAAACCGACTTCTTCGCCTAAAGACTCGTCCATCATTTCAGTTTTCCACCCATTGTTTTCCGCATATCGCATATACATTCGAAGCAAAATTGATGCAAAATCTTGAGCGTCTTTTCCGCCGGTTCCTGCGTGCACGGCCAAAATTACGTTGCTCTTGTCATATTTACCATTTAAAAAAGTCTTTATTTCAAGCGCATACCACTTTTTCTCGAGAGCTTCCACCATCTCCTTGAATTCGTCAGCGCTTTTTGGATCGTTTTCAATATCAACGTCTGCAAACATTTTTTCAAGCGTATGACAATCGTCAATCGCACCTCCCCAATCTTCAATCTCGCGCCTTACGCCGCTCGCTTCTTCGGAAATCTGCCTCGCGCGATCGCCGTCGTTCCAAAAGCCCTCTTCTTGCATAAGGGTCTCAAGTTCGATCAAACGGTGCTTTAAGCCGGTCATATCAATTGCGGCACCCGCTTTGCGGATTTGCCTCGTTAATTCATCTAATTTTAGTTTTATTTCATGCACGTCCTGATTTTAACACGGGGACGGAGGTATATCGATAGAATTATACCCTCCCAACCTCCGTCCCCGTGTCATGAAAAGTTTAAAGAAATTTAATCTCGATGTGCTACATTCCTCACAAATAACCTAAAAATATGCCAAGAAAACCAAGATTAGCCCCTGCAAATTTCATTTATCACATTATTTCGCGCGGCAACAACAAGCAGACGATATTCATGGACGACCAGGACCATTTTCGATATCTCCATCTTCTGAAAAAATATAAAGATCAATATAAATTTCTTATCTATCATTATGTTTTGATGAATAATCACGTTCATATTATGGGCATGCCACTAGAAGAAGGGCTGATGTCAAAACTCATGAGGCGCGTAAATTGTTCTTATGCTCTTTATTTTAGGAGAAAATACGGAGGAATCGGACACTTTTGGCAGGACAGGTTCAAAAGTTTAATAATTTTGACAGAAGAATATCATTTTAAATGTGCGAGTTATGTAGAGTTAAACCCTGTAAAAGCGGGACTGGTTAAGCATCCGCATCATTATAAATGGAGCAGTTACAGCGTTTACGCATACGGATCAAATAACGGCATTGTTGACATAGATCCTTTATACAAAACTTTTGGCGACAATTCCGACGATAGGAAAATAGGATATGTGGATTTTATTAACTATATGGCGCAGAATCCACAGGAAAATATATCGGATAATACCATCCAAAAATTGCAAGAAGGAATCTTCTTTAAATTGCGTTCACTTGTACCTCCGTCCCTCTATTGCTAAACTATCCACGTCTAACCTCCGTCCCCATGTCCACCGCGCGCAAAATTCTCTGGAACGTAGTCTCTCAAATCCTCGGCAAACTCGGGATCGCTTTGCTGAGCCTTGTTTCAATAAAAATACTTACAGTTTATCTCGGCACAAAAGGCTATGGCGATTATACGATGATATACGAATTTTTGGCTTTCTTCGGCGTCATCGCAGATCTTGGCCTTTTCACAATTGCAGTTCGCGAAATGTCGCGTGATGAAACTCAAACTCCAATAATCATCGGCAATGTTTTATCCATGCGCACTTTCCTTTCAATCATCGCAATGCTCATGGCAATAATCAGCGTTTGGCTGATTCCGGCATACAAAGGCAGTCTAGTTCCAATGGGCGTAACAATCGCCGCAATCACGGTTTGGTTATCGTTAATTAACGGCTCTCTCACGAGCATTCTTCAGGTTCATTTGAAAATGCAATATGCGTCTTGGACAATGTTTGTCGGCAAAATTGTCGCAGTTGTTTACATGCTTTTCATCATATTTATCGCATATAAGAATCCATCCGGCACAAGTTTCATCCACCTGATTTTTGCAGGCAATATCGGCAACCTCGTCATGGTAGTTTACACGTGGTATTACGCTTCCAAGCTTGCAAAAATTCGCCACAGATTTGATTGGTATGTTTGGAAAAATGTGTTAATTGCATCCGTTCCATACGGCATCGCACTCGTTCTCAATACCGTTTATTTTCGCATCAATTCCATATTCATTTCTTTTATTCGCGGCAATGAAGAAGTTGGTCTTTATGGCGTCGCAATGCGCATTTTGGAAGCAATCTCAATCGTACCTTTATATTTTATGAACGCGGTTTTACCGGTTTTAACACGTGCGATTAAAGAAGGTTCCGATAAATATCAAAAAATTATTCAGTATTCTTTTGAGTTTTTAACAATGGCAAGTTGGCCACTTGTCGCAGGTGGTTATGTTTTATCTTATCCGCTTATTTTCATCATCAGCAAGCCGGAATTCATGAGTCGTGTTAGTGATGGTTTTTATGGTTCCGATTCCGCACTACGCATTCTTTTATTTGCTTCTCTCTTCTCTTTTATAAATATTTTATTCCAATTTATTATCATCGCAGTCGGCAAACAAACAAAATTATTTTGGGTTAGTCTCATCGCCGTTATTGCAAACGTCATTATAAATTTATATTCCGTTCCACGTTTTGGATTCCGCGGAGCCGCATTAACAAGCGTTATTTGCGAGTTTATTATGACATGCGGACTTTTTTATCTTTCACACAAATATCTTTCTTATCACTTTAAATATTGGGCAACAATCAAGGCCGCTCTTTCTGCGATAGTAATGGGAATTATTATAAAGCTTTTATTCGCACCCCTTTATTCCGTTATACAAAACTGGAGCGTATTCGTATTAATTGTGCTTGGCGGAGCCATTTATGTCGGCCTACTTTTAGTAACAAAAACCCTCACAAAAGACATGCTTCAAATGCTTCGCAAGACAGACAAACAGCCGGGAATGGTCGAATAACCATATATCACGATGAAAACAATTATTCGCTGCCAATTAGCTCTACTCGGCATATTAACAGCTTCAGCAGCTCTCCTTGTTGTTCCGCAAATATCTTATGATCCCTTCGAATATCCTAAAGCATTATTCTTTATTATAATAACAACTTTATTAAGCATTTTAACGCTTATTCATTGGATTTATAGCGGTATGCATTTTTCAATTAAGCACATGCCTTTGGAAATAAAATTGTTGGGCTTTATTGTGATCGCCGAACTTTTGGCATTCATTTTTTCAGTTGATAGAGTGACTTCTTTGGCGGGCGCGTCTTATCGTTTTCAAGGATTAATAATTCAACTTGTTACGATTATTTATTTTCTAAACGCCGTTTATATTTTTCCAAAACTCGAAAATTCGGATCGTACGGATTTTTTTAATTGGCTGATCGAGATTTCTGTTGTGGCTGCGTGTTTATCGTTTATTCCATACTTTATCGATATTCGGATTTTCTCACTTTCGAATTTCGACAACAGGCTTTATGGGACGCTTGGAAACCCAAATTATTTCGCACTATTATTAATAGCAATTATTCCTTTCTTTGGTTTATTGCCAAATTTTAAATCCAAGATTTCACGCATTTTAATTGCACTCGGCCTGCTAATAACACTTATAACGCTATTTTTAACCGGTTCAAGAAGCGCTTGGGTTGCACTGATTTTTGGCTTACTGATGGCATCTATTTTAGTTGTTATTAAAAAGAAAAAATATAAAATGCTTGCGATTGTGCTCGTAATAATTTTTATTTCAGTCGGAATTTTCACATTTCAGAAATATCAAAATACGCAAATTTTTCACAGATTTTCAATGACGGAAGACAACACAGGATCTGTTACGACGCGTCTTCATCTGCAAAAAGCGGGTCTCGAGCTTTTCACAAAGCATCCGATTCTTGGCATAGGCCAGGAAATAATTGCCGGTCAAATTGAGCCATATCTTCCGGAATATTTAAAATCAAATAACGTTTTTTATATCGACCGTACGCATAATGAATTCCTTGATATTCTTGTTACACAAGGCCTCGCGGGGTTTATCGCATATATGGCATTTTGGATTGTTTTGCTTTGGAATGCGGTTCGCGATTACTTGAAGATGCGCGGCTCAAATATTATTCACGAAAAAATTCTTCTTTTCGCAATTACCGCAATTATTGCCATTCACGCCAATTACGCCATGAATTTCGCAACCATTTCAGGAAATATCCTTTTATATTTATTTGCAGGTTATGTCGTGGCCAACAAGGTGTATAATAAGAACAATAATTTAAACAAAACAAAATGAAAAAAATCCTCATTTTAGCAACAATTTCTGTTCTACTTTTTACTGGAATTAGCGTAGGCTATGCCAGTTCTCCGGTTTCTTCGACTGCTTTAGTGCAACTACCGGCACCATTAGTTGCGCCATTCAAAGACGTGAAAACAACAGATTTCTTTGCTCCATATGTAGATGCATTAAAAGCCGAAGGGATTTTAGGTGGATATGCAAATGGTACATTCAAGCCGGGAAGCCCTTTAAATAGAGCTGAATTCGCAACGGCACTTGGCAGATCAAATGCTTTAATGGACGGAAAAATGCAAAATCTCATGACGGTCATTTGCGATGGTTTTAAAACCACAGATTTCTCAAATGAAGATGCCAAAAGCAAATTTACTGCTTTGTGTGCGACGGGGTTATAAAGCAAGTTATCTAAAACTCCTCACGATTTCCTTAAACTTCTTCCCTCTTTCTTTGTAGTTTTTAAACATATCAAAGCTCGCCGCCGCAGGACTCATTGTAACGACCCATCCGGATTTAGCCCTTATATAAGCCTCAAAAACAGCATCATCAAAATTATCTCGCCTGATAAGTAAAAGAATTCGCGGGAATTTTTCGAAACCTTTTCCACTTTTTTTCTCGCCATATTTTTTCTCCGCTTTCAAAATTGCCTCTTCAATTCGATCCGCCATTTGTCCGATTAAAATTACAACTTTCAGATTTTTTTGTGCAACAATTTCTTTTCCAAGTTCCGTAAAATCGGAAAACTTTTCGCTTCCACCGGCAATCAAAATCATATTATTTTCCGGAAAAGATTTAATCGCCGCAATAGTTGAAGGCGGATTTGTTGAAAACGAATCATTATAATATTTAACACCATTAATTTCTTCGACGAATTCAAGGCGGTGTTCCAGCCCATGCCATGTTTCTAAGGTCTTTATCATGCGGTTTTTTGGCACTTTCAAAATTTCGCAAACTTTAGCTGCGGGCGCAACATTTTCCAAATTATGTGGTCCGGGAAGTGCAATTTTTATATCTCCAAATTTCTTTTTCACATCCTTCGCACTAATAAAAATTTTCTTTGCTTTCGTCAATTTCGCATACCTTTTATTATACGGATAATCTTTATTAAAAATCGCATAATCATCCTTTTTTTGATATTTCACGATCGCTTCTTTTGCCTTCAAATATTCCGCAACATTTTTATGATAATCCATGTGGTCAGATGTCGTATTTAAAACAATCGAAATGTGCGGACTCATATCCAAATCTTGCATTTGAAAGCTAGATAATTCCAAAATCACAATTGAGTTTTTGTTTAGTTTATCAAGGAATTCAATTGCTGGTACTCCAATATTTCCACCAAGAAAAATGCTATTTTTTTTGCCGCTATTTCCCGCATTTTCCAAAATTTTCGTAATCAACGTTGCGGTCGTCCCCTTTCCTTTTGTTCCCGTCACGCCAATAATTTTGCACGGACATTTTTCAAAAAATAATTTTGTAGCACTGGAAATTTCAATTCCGGATTTTTTTGCTTTTTGAATTTCCGGATCCAGGTACTTTATTCCAGGGCTCCTAAAAATCACATCAAAATCACTCAAATTTTTCAAATAATTTTTCCCAAGGCGCAGTTTAACTTTCGGCACCTTCCCGCCCTTGCCTTCCGCATCTTCCAGACTTTCTTTCTGATCGCAAATCGTAATATCTTTAAATCCGTGCGCATTTAAGTATTCATAGAGCGCAACTCCTTCGGTTCCATATCCGAGAATCGCTATTTTATCAGTTTTTTGCATATTTCAATTCTAACACGGGGACGGAGGTTGGGCGACCTAAAAAGTATTGATATACCTCCGTCCCCGTTCTACCCTTTCCCATTTGACAGTTGTGCTGTATCGTTATTTCGTGATATAATATAAGTGTTATGGACAACATTGATAGATGGATGGACAAGAACAATATAAGAGTTAACAAGACAAAAATGAGTAACATCAAAGGGGTGCACAGCGCACCAAAAGTGTCAGTGACGCAAAAAGCGCCATTGGCACAAAAACAGCATAACGCAAACAAAATGCGTAATTTGCCAAAAAGAAATTTTAATAATAAAACGGCGTATAAACGTCCCGTGCGAATAATGCAACAGGCTAAGTTTGTTCAAAAAGACAAGCCGGCGGACCGAGCAGTGCAAAGTGTGCGTCAACAAAACGCACATCAACAAAGTGCTCAAGGAGCAAACCAAGAGCCAGCGACTTTTCAAAAAGCGCCATCCTCCAATTTCAAGAAAGGAGTTTTAAAAGTGATTCCACTCGGTGGTTTGAATGAAGTTGGTAAAAACATGATGGTCTTCGAATATGAACAAGACATCGTAATCGTGGATATGGGCTTCCAATTTCCGGAAACAGATATGCCGGGCATCGACTATATTATCCCCGACGTTTCTTATCTCGACGATAAAAAACACAGAATTCGCGGAATTTTAATCACGCATGGCCACATGGACCACATTGGTGGCATCGCATATTTAATTGAAAGATTAAATTTTCCACCGGTTTTCGCAACAAAATTAACAGCCGGTTTCATAAATAAACAACTTGAAGAATTTGGCTTGGAAAAGCGCGTAAAGCTTCATACGTTTAATCCGGATAACGCACTTTTAAGACTCGGCAGATTTGAAGCAAGTTTTTTCCGCGTTAATCACAGCATTCCGGATGCAACAGCGATAGTTCTCAAAACTCCGGTTGGTTCAATCGTTCACACAGGCGACTTCAAATTTGATGAATCCCCTGCTCGTGATCAAAAACCCGCGGATCTTCAAAGAATTGCACAAATTGGTTCAAAAGGAATTCTTGCATTATTTTCCGAAAGCACAAACGCTCTCGAACCCGGTCATACAATGACGGAAACTTCGATTGGCATGAAAATTGCAGAGCTTATCGAAAGTGCAAAGGGTCGCGTAATAATCGCATCCTTTTCATCGCTTATCGGACGCATTCAACAAATTTTAGACATCGCAGCAAAGAATAACAAAAAAGTTTTCTTAAGCGGCAGAAGCATGGTTGATAGCATCGAAATTGCTTCAAAGCTTGGATATATTCATTATCCAAAAGATTTAATAAAAGATATTCGCACAGTCAGCAGTGTTGCCGATAAAGACGTGCTTATTTTAACAACCGGAAGTCAGGGTGAAGATCATTCTTCCTTAAAACGTATTTCCGAAAAAGAGCATCAGCAAGTCAAAATCAGGCCAATGGATACGGTTATAATTTCCGCAAATCCAATTATCGGTAACGAGCGCGCGGTTGTCAGCGTCATCAACAATTTATCAAAGATGGGCGCAAAAGTTATTCACAATCGCAGTATGGACGTTCACGTTTCTGGGCATGGTTGTCAGGAGGATTTGAAAATGATGATTGACCTTATTCGACCAAAGTATCTCATTCCGATTCACGGCGAATATTTCATGAGACAGGCGCACAAAGTTCTTGGACTTGAGATGGGCATGAAAGACGAAAACATCGTGCTTATTGAAAACGGCGACGTTCTCGAATTAACGCACGGTCGTGCACATTTCTCAAATCAAAAAGTAAGCCTTCAACATATATTGATTGATGGTTTTGGAGTCGGAGATATTGGTACGCAAATCTTAAACGAAAGAAAGCAAATGTCGGAAAATGGCATTGTTATGGTGCTTTTGCCGGTTAATCCAAAAACAGGAAAGCTGTTTGCGGATCCGGATATCATTTCCCGCGGATTTGTTTTCTTAAAAAATTCCGAAAAAGTTATCGAAGAATTAAAGCAAACTGCCGCAAGTGCATATCGCGAAATTACAAAGAAACGCCAAGATTTAAAGCGCGGCGAAATCAAACATTACATTTGTACCCAACTTGAAAAAGTTGCGATAAAACAGCTCGATCGAAAACCTCTGATCTTACCCGTGATAATTTAGCACGGGGACGGAGGTTGTCGACGGTTAAATTGTTAAATTGGGGACGGAGGTATAGGCTATGTCTCAATCAATGCATATTTGACAAGCTTTCAATTTCTTTGAAATTTTTCAAACTGCAGTTATAGTTTAAGCATGAAAGCCTGTCATAATTGCGCACAGCCGTTTGAGATCAATTCCAAAGACGCTGAATTTTATTCCAAAATTCAAGTTCCGCACCCTTCCCTTTGCCCAACTTGTCGTTATCAGCGCCGTCTTGCGGTCCGCAACGAATCCAGCCTATATGCCAGAAAATGCGATTTATGTAGCAAAGACGTTATCGCAATTTATTCTTCAGATAAACCTTTCAAGCAATTTTGTAACGATTGTTTTTTTGGAGATAAATGGGATGCAAAAGATTATGGTCGCGACTTTGATTTCACAAAATCATTTTTCGAACAATTCAAAGATCTTCAAAATTCCGTTCCGCGACTTAACACCGGCAGTCTAAATAATGTTAATTCCGAATACACAAATTTTTCCAGCGATTGCAAAAATTGTTATATGACAATTGCCTCGGAAAAGGCTGAGGATTGCTATTATTGCAAGCTCGCGCAGGCCAATAAAAATTGCTGCGATTCGGATTATCTTTGGGATAGCGAACTTTGTTATGACTGCGTAAATATCCATAATTGTTACCACTGCATTGGACTCGTTCAATCCCAAAACTGCTCAGATTGTCTTTTTAGTTATGATTTAAAATCCTGCCAAAATTGCATTTTTTGCTACAATTTACGCAATCAAGAATATTCAATTTTTAATAAAAGCTATTCCAAAGAAGATTTTGAAAAAGCCAAAAAAGAGCTTAAATTAAGCACAAGTGAAGGCTATAAAAAAGCATTTCACAACCTTCGCAAAATATTTTTAACAGATTCAATCCATAAAGCCGCAGATATTATCAGTTGTGAAAATGTCTCAGGAGATAACCTTTCTCACTGCAAAAACAGCAAGCTTTGTTTTGATATGCAAGACACGGAAGAGTGCGCATTTTGTGCGGAAGGTGATGCCAAATTTTGCTTTGACTGCAACAATATTTATTACAAGCCAGAACTGTCTTATGAAGTCATGTCCGCTCTTCAGATGTATAACTGCAAAACCTCTTATTACAGCCATTATTCCAATAACATTTCTTATTGTAGCGCATGTTATTATTCATCGGATTTATTCGGTTGCATAAGTTTAAAGCGTGAAAAATTTTGCATTTTAAATAAGCAATATTCGGAAGAAGAATATCGCAAACTCATTCCAAGAATTATAGATCACATGAAGCGCACAAATGAATACGGCGAATTTTTCCCAATCAAATTTTCACCATTTGAATATAATGAAACTATTGCTATGGAGTGGTGTCCAATTACGCGTGAACAGGCTCTTGAAAAGGGCTATAGATGGCGTGAAAAAGACATTAAAGAATATGCAAAACCAACTTCAAAAGATATTCTTGCATGCGAATTTTGCGGCAAAAACTACAGGCTTGTAAATCAAGAAATTCAATTCTATAAAATAATGCAGCTTCCGCATCCAACGCTTTGTCCGGGCTGTCGCCATAACCAGAGATTTTTCTTTAAAAACCCTCGCAAAATCTGGGCTCAAAAATGTTCAAATTGTAGCGCGCAAATAGAATCAACTTATCCTCCGGAAAGGCATCAAAAAGTCTTCTGTGAAGCCTGCTATTTAAAAACCGTTATCTAGCCTACCAGTTCTGATAATACGGATATGAGACAGTATTGTTATTCCATCCATTATAGCTGACATAACCGCTTGTACCATAGAAAGGCTGATAATTGGAATTGCTTAAGCGATAGTCATAAATAGAATTCACATACGATCCGACAGTCGGCCAAGAATGAGCTTGAACATATTGATCATATTCGCTCATCGCAGAACGAAAATATTGAGAATTGTAATTGTAATGAGGCTCATATTCAGGGTAATAAGCGGGCGCAACTACAGGTTGATAAACAGGAGCTACAACCGGCTGATAATAAGTTGGCTTATAAGTTGGATGTGCCGGCTGTAAATAAGAAGGATAATCAACCTGATAATAAACGGCATCGGAATTATAAGTATTATAGTTATTATTATAATCCGTATATGTATCGGAAATCCCATTTCCAACCACGACTTTTCCGGTCATAGATGGGTGAATTGAGCAGTGATAATAATAAGTTCCTGCGTGTTCAAATACTTCCGAGAAAACTCTTCCGGGGAATAAACTTCCCGAGTTAAAAGTATCAGAAACAATCGAATGCGTTGCATCGTCATTATTTGCCCAAACGACTGTGTCTCCGCGTTGGATGTAAACAGTTGAAGGCGTCAATCCATAGTGATTTATGGTTACAGTCGGATGTTTTTGATAAACGGCAATAGAAACGCCGTAATCGACATTGTCATTATATTGATAGTTAGGCTCTTCATACGCGACATATATAGGCTCTAAATATCCCGGATAATCCGTATAATAATTCACATAATTATTATCATAATAATAAGCGTTTGCTGTGCCGACTTGCGCCGCTCCGGCAGTTAGCGTGACCGCAGCCAAAAGAGCAATGACAGCGACCATTGAAGCGATTTTTTTAAACATAATGTTTGGGGTTAAAATGTATTAATTTATTTTTAAGACTAAATGATAGCTCCGTATTTCAATTTAGTGCAAACTTAATCTCTTGATTTATATGATTTTTATGACGTTTTGACACGGGGACGGAGGTATGGGTGCTCGAATTTGCTATCTCAACCTCCGTCCCCGTGCTATAATTGCACCGATTTAAAAACTTATTAATGCTTTGTCAAAATCCCAATTGCGTCGGTGAAAAGGAATTTGAGCTTACAGAACAAGAAACAAGACTTCTTGGCGAATTCGATGTTGATCCGATAAGCATGGTTTTTTGTAGGCAATGTCGTGAAATGCGAAGAATTGCTTTCCGCAACGAAAGAGCTCTTTTTAAAAGAAAATGCGCTCAAACAGATAAAGAGATTTGGTCTATTTATAGCGAAGCCGCACCTTTCAAGATTTTCGATAAAGACGTTTGGTGGGGCGATTCTTGGGACGGCATCACATTCGGAAAAAATTTCGATTTTGAGAAAACATTTTTCCAACAATTTTACGAATTAATGCTTGAAGTGCCGCGTCCATCTTTAATTCAAGCCAAAAATCAGAATTCAATGTTTACGAACGATTCAAATAACAACAACGATTGTTACATGGTTTTTACCGCTGACGACAACGTAAACTGTCATTATGGAAGTTTTATTTTATGCAAAGATTCCATGGATTCCGAAGAATTAACAAGATGCGAATTATGCTATGATTGTTTATTCTGCACCGGCTGTCATTCTGCTGTAGCATGCGAAAATTGCATGAATTGCTCAAACGTTTATTTTTCTTCAAATCTTGTAAATTGCCACAATTGCATATTTTCATTCGGCCTACGTGATCAAAAAAATTGCATTTTTAACACAGAAGTCAGCCCCGACGTTTTCATGACATTTATGCTTCAAAGACAGCTTTTCCGAAGACGCTCTTATAAAAAAGCAAAAGAAATGTTCCATATGTTTTTGGAAACGACCCCGCAACGTTATATGTATCTTTTAAAAGCCGAAAATTCAACCGGTGATCGTTTAACAAACAGCAAAGATTGCGAAAACTGTTATTCCGGCGACGACATAGTTGGTTGTTCAAATATGAACAGTTCAACGTTCAATCTTCGCGATTGTATGGACTGTTGGGCAATTGCTTATGGCACACAAAAAAGTTTTGAAAATCAGACGTGTTTGCGTGGTGGAATGAATTTTGTGGGAAATTTTTCAAACGATTGTTCAAGTTGTTTTTATATTGATAACTGCCAAATGTGCCAGGACTGTTTTGGATGTATTGGCTTAAAGAACAAGAAATATTGCATTTTAAATAGGCAGTATTCAGCCGATGAATATAAAATTTTGAAACAAAAAATAATTAAATTCATGAAGCAGACAAAAGAATGGGGTCAATTTTTTCCATTCTGGATGTCGCCATTTGCTTATAATACAACAGTCGCCGACGTTTGGTATCCATATGAAAAAGAAAAGTATGCGGAGCTCTTGAAAAAATCCGAAGAACTTTGGAAGCCACCGGCAAGTTATAAAAAAACTCATTTATGGCATGTTGATAAAGCAAAAGCAGTTCCCGATAAAGATATTCTTCCACCGGATTCGCTTTACGAAGCCAAAAATGACGAAATTCTTGCAACCACTTTTTATGATGTTGTCACGAAAAAACCATTCAAAATCACGGGTCGTGAACTTGCTTTGCATCAACAAATGAAAGTCCCACTTCCGGAAAATGCATTTGATTTGCGTTATCGCGAGCGTTTTCATAGATATAATCCTCGCAAGCTTTACGAAAGAAGATGTCAAAAATGCAGCAAAAATTTTCAAACAACATTTCCACCGGATTCTCCATATATCGTTTTCTGTGAGCAATGTTTTAACGATTCGTTATTATAATTATGAACAAATATTTATACATAAAAACTCCGCCGCAAGAAAAACACGATCATGCCACGATCGAGAATTTCGGCAGACTGATCGACACTTTGCGCAAAGTCCTTTCAGAAGGAAGTGAAAAAGTTTCTTTTGAATTGATGGGCTATAAAGGAATTGTTTATTTATTTGTGACGCTTGATGAAAGCATTCTTGTAAAGTTCCAATCACTTTTTTATTCTATATTTCCGGCCGCAGAAATGATTGAGATGAAAGCCGATCCATTCAATTTGCAGGGCGATTTTGAAGTCACGGTTTACGATTTAAAAGAAACAAAATCATTCATTGTTCCGATAAAAACTTTCAATGTGTTAAGAATGGATTCCGTTCCGGATAAAGTGAAAGAAACTTCTGCCGCAATTGAATTTTATAAAGATTCTCTATCAACAATATGCAGTTTTTTGGCTGAGCTTCGCGGAGAAGAACGTGGCTGGGTTCAAATGATTTTAAGCAAACAAACCGAAAGTTTTTTCTTCCTTATTAAAAGAAAAATCCTAAAATCTCTCCATTATTTCAGGAGAAAATTCAGATTTCGCGATGCAAGAAAAGAAGGACTTTTTGAAAAAGAAGATGATTGGATTAAGCAAAAAGAAAAATCAGATACGATTCGCGTTAACGTTCAGCTTGGCATAGCCTCGCGTGAGAAAAAATCCAAAGATTTGGCGCACATGTTTTTCCAATCAATGCAGGCATATTATTCAAGCCAAAGCACAAATAAATTTATTCCAAAAAAGATATTTACAGGAAGAGAAGCATTAAGGCAAACGCTCGAAAGGCCGGCAACTCCATATACACTTCTTAACGTTGAAGAATTAATTACAATTCTTCATCTTCCAAATCCAAAAGATATTCCTCATTTTTCCGCAGTAATATCAAAAAAAGCCGAACCTCCTGCAGATCTTCCACCGGAACACGCGGCAGACAACTGTCTTTTTGGTATGACGAATTATCACGGCAATTACCGCAAATTCGGTATTCTTCGCAAAGATCGCATTCGTCATTCATATGTTCTTGGTAAATCCGGCGTTGGTAAATCAAAATTATTCGAATTGTTAATTCGTGAAGACATTCAAAATGGGCATGGCGTAGCGGTTATTGACCCACACGGTGATCTTATCGAAAACGTCATGACATACATTCCGGAAAACCGTATAAAAGATGTCGTGTTCTTTAATCCTCTTGATACGGACCGTCCCGTGCCATTCAATCCGCTCGAACATGTTGAGGAAAAAATGAAAATGCAGGTCACAAACGGTTTTGTAAATATTTTCAAAAAAGCATTCGGTTCAAACTGGAATGCGCGTCTTGAACATGTTCTTCGTTATAGCGTTCTTGCGCTTTTGGATACAAAAGATGCCACGGTTTTTTCCATAAAACGCATGGTTTCCGAGCGTGAATATCGTCAAAAAGTTATTCGCCATATAAAGGATGAAAGTGTTGCAAATTTTTGGACAAACGAGTTTCCTTCATGGACCGAAAAATACAGTTCTGAAGCCATTAATCCCCTTCTCAACAAACTCGGCCAGCTTGCCGGAAACACGATGATAAAAAACGTAATTTCCGTTCCGGAAAACACATTCAACATCCGTGAAATAATGGATAAGCAAAAAATTCTTTTGATAAAACTTCCAAAAGGAATTCTCGGTGAAGAAAACATTCAACTACTCGGCGCAATGTTTATCACAAAGATTTATCAATCAGCGATGTCGAGACAAGATATTGCGGAAGATAAGCGCAAAGACTTCTATTTATACGTTGATGAATTCCAAAACTTCACAACGGATTCCTTCGGCGAAATTCTTTCCGAAGCTAGAAAATATCATTTGATTTTAAATATCGCACATCAGTTTATGGGTCAGTTAAGCGAGCAAATGAAAAAAACCATTTTCGGTAACGTTGGCTCAATGATCACATTCCGCATGGGTGGTGAAGATGCTCAGCACTTTGTAAAAGAATATACTCCGGTCTTTATTGAGCGCGATTTAATTAATCTCGGTGTTCAGGAATTTTACTGCAAAATCACGATTAAAGGCGAAATTCACAAAGCCTTTTCCGGCCGCACGCTCTTCATTTCCAAGCCCGCAAAAGAATTCTCCAAGCAAATTTTGGAAAACAGCCGCAAAGTTTATGGCATCAATCTCGAAGAAAACGCCCGCAACCTCGCTAAGCAAATGATTATCGACAAAGGCGGCATGATTGAAGAAGAGATCCAGATTGATAAGAAGCTGTATGAAATGGCCTTCCCGGACCCCGTTTAGCTCGGGGACGGAGGTTGAAATGAGTTTTCGGCGAGAAAGAGGGACGGAGGTTGAGCTTAAAGTGTAAAATAGTATGGAAAAACTTGTTTTAATTATAGACGATGACGCAGACATAAGGGATGACGTAAAATGGGCGGTAGGTAAAAAGATTCCGTCTGCTTCAACAATTGAAGCATCAAACAAAACAGACGCATTAGAATTAATTAGGAGATTTAGGGACAAAATATTTGCAGTTGTATGTGATGGAAATTTAGGCGACGGGGAGCTTTTTGCAGGACTAGACATATTAGATGAAGCAAAGAGTAATGGTATTAATAATTTAATATTTTTCTCTGTAAGTGCGCATAGAGTGCCGGAAGAGAGAAGGCAAGAAGACATACATTATACAGATAGTTTTGAAGAGGTTTTAAGTTTATTAGAAGGAATGAATAATGCCCAGTAAAAACTAACTTATTAATTCATGCCAACTTGCGCCAAATGCCAGAGTCAATTCGAAATCACCCAAAGTGATCTCTCTTTTTATTCAAAACTTTCCGTCCCACCTCCAACTTCTTGCCCCGATTGCCGTTGGATTCGCCGCCTACTCGAACGCAACACGCGAACCTTATACAAGCGCAAATGTGACTTTTCCGGCGAAGAAATAATTTCGCAATATCACGAAAATCATCCATTTCCGGTTTATCATTGGAAAGTTTGGTGGTCTGATAAATGGGATGCAACAAAATACGCTCGACCGTTCGATTTTAACAAACCGTTTTTTCCGCAATTTCACGATCTTAAAAATGTCACGCCTCATCTTTCCGCTTTTGTAATAGGTGAAACCATGACAAACAGTTTATACACAAACTGCGCCGGTTATCTGAAAAATTGTTATATGACTTTCGAAGCCGATTACGACGAAGATTGTTATTACAGCAACCGTCTTTATCATTCGCAAAATTGCATGGATTGCTTGAGTATCTACAAATCCGAGCTTTGCTATGAAGCGATTGATTGCCAAAATTGTTATAATCTTAAATATTCAAGTGATTGTGAAACGTGTTCGGAAAGCTATTTTTTAAACAACTGCAAATCCTGCAAAAACTGCATAGGATGCATAAATCTGCGTCATAAGCAGTATTATATTTTTAACAAAGAATATTCAAAGCGCGATTACGAAAAACAGCTTGCCGAATTTGATTTTCAAACGCTTGCAAATATTGCAAAATTCCGCAAACAAGCCGAAGAATTTTTCATAGCGGAGCCGCATAAAAATCTTCAGCAAGAGCACAACGAAAATTCACTCGGTGATTATTTATACGATTCAAAAAACGCAGAATATTGTTTTGATTGCAAGGATTTGGAAGACTGCAAATATGTCGGAAGAGTGGCTATGCAAGCCAAAAATTGCATGGATTATTCAGGCTGGGGCGATAAAGCCGAGCTTTTATATGAATGCGCCGCATGCGGAAACAACGCATACAATTTGAAATTTTGCACAACCTGCACAACCAACAATTCCAATCTTGAATATTGCGATCATTGCACCGGCTGTAAAGATTGTTTCGGATGCGTCGGCCTAAAACGCAAAAAATTCTGCATTTTAAATCAGGAATATTCGGAAGAAGAATATAAAGACCTTCGCGCACGCATAATCGCGCACATGCAAAAAAATGAATATGGCCAGTTTTTTCCAATCGAAATTTGCCCTTTTGCATACAATGAATCCTTGGTTATGGAGGTTTTCCCGAAAACCAAGGAAGAAGCTTTAAAACAGGGCTTTAAATGGCTTGAAAGCGATGCCAAGTTTATACCTCAAACCTACAAAATGCCGGAAAGAATCGCAGACGTTTCGGATTCTATAATGAACGAACTTCTAGCTTGTAAATCCTGCGGCAAAAATTTTAAACTCATAGATCAAGAACTCAAATTTTATCGCGCATTGAATGTTCCGGCGCCAATAGATTGCCCTAACTGCCGCCATTTTTCCCGCCTTGCAACGCGCAATCCAAAACAACTTTTCGAATCAAAATGCGATAAATGTGATAAGAAAATCATGACGAGCTATCCGCAAAATTCCGCGCAAGATTCATTCATTCATCCGCCAATTTATTGCGAGGAATGTTATACTAAACACGTTTTCGGATCCAATAAAATTTAATTCCCTTGTCTTAATTGTTTCAATATGATACAATTATCCAAGAATATGATACAATTAACAAATCGTCAAAAATTCATACTCCAAGTTATCGAAAGGCTTGGTAAAGCGGCAACTAAAGAAATAGTCAAAGGCGTTTCCGATAACTTTGATCAATCTTCGCGAATAACAGTTATTAGAGACTTAAATATTCTTTTAAAAAGTCGCTCAATAAGAAAGATCGGTAATGGCCGTAATGTCGCTTATGAAGCCCTTATCCCGAAGCTTCAAAGAAGTTTCGATCTAATCGAATATTTTAAAAAAGAACCCGATAAAAGAGAAGTAAATATAAAAAAGTTGGATTTTAAAAGTAAAATCGATTTCGAAAATTTATTTTCAAAAAAAGAGCTTTTACACATCAAAAATCTAACCGAAATCCATTCTAAACGCTTTAAATCATACAATCGAGAGCAAATCAAAAAAGAATTGGAGCGCATAACTATCGAGTTCTCATGGCGATCTTCTCATATAGAAGGGAATACTTACACATTATTGGACACGGAACGCCTCATGAAATCTTCACAAGAAGCAAAGGGCAAAACTCACGAGGAGGCAGTTATGATTTTAAATCATAAAACGGCGTTGTATTACATATGGGATAAACCCAAATACTTTAAGACCGTTTCATTGAAAAAAATCGAAGAATTGCATGATATGATCTCGAAAGGCTTAAAGATTCCAAAGGGCTTAAGACGTCGACCCGTCGGGATTATAGGCACGGCTTATAAGCCTTATGACAATATTTATCAAATCAGAGAGGCTGTGGAGGCTTTATGCGGATTGTTGAATAATTTAAAGAATCCTTTTATATCGTCAATGATTGCGGTAGCGGCATTGTCATACATACAGCCGTTTGAAGATGGGAATAAGCGAACATCGCGCATGCTTGGTAATGCAATTTTACTTGCAAATGGTTATTGTCCGCTCTCATACAGAAGCGTTGATGAGATTGAATATAAAAAAGCGATTATATTATTTTATGAACAGCACAGTTTGACTGCGTTTAAAAAACTTTTCATTGAACAATACGAATTTGCCGTTAAAAATTACTTTTAAAATCGCTATGCAAACCTGCAAAAACTGCTCAATCCAATTTGAAATCACCCCTCAAGATCTCGATTTTTATTCCAAAATGCAAGTTCCTGAACCGACCTTTTGCCCTTCCTGTCGTCAACAGCGACGTCTCGCTTGGCGTAACGAAAGAAAACTTTATAAACGAAAATGCAGCGGCACCGGCAAAGAAATAATTTGTATTTATCCGGAAGATACTTCATTTCCCGTCTACGATCATGAATACTTTTTTAGCGATAAATGGAGCGCATTATCATATGGTCGTGATTTCGATTTTAACCGAACTTTTTTCGATCAATTTAGCGATTTACTCAAAGTTGTTCCAAGAATTTTAAACTATTCTTTTGCCAACGAGAATGCGGAATATGGCAATTTGGCTAGCTGGAATAAAAACTGTTATATGTGTTTTGAAGCGGATAATAATCGCGATTGTTTTTACTCTTATTACACATATAGAAGCGTGGATTTAATCGATTGCAATTACGCTGTAGAATGCGAACTTTGCAATGACTGCGTAGATATTTTCAAATGTTACAACCTTGGATTTTCTCAAGATTGCAAAAACTGCAGCGATTCAAAATTTCTTAAAAATTGCACAGGATGCAAGAGCTGTTTTGGCTGTATTAACCTGATAAACAAGGAATTTCATTTTTTGAACGAAAAATATTCCAAAGAAGAATACTTAGAGAAAATTAAGTCGGCAAAAGATTTTTCAATCGAAGATTTCTCAGAATTTGTTAAAAAATTTCCACACAAATTTATAAACGGCGACAATAACGAAAATTGCACCGGCAACTATTTAAATCACTGCCAAAATTCAACTTTCTGTTTCGATTCATCGAACTTAAGAGACTGCAAATTTGTCTTTAACTGCGAGAAAATCAAGGACGGATACGACATCGACACATACGGTGGAATTGAAGGCGCGGAGCTTGTTTATGAATGCCATTCTGTCGGACGCGGATCTTTCAATGTGGCTTTTGGCAACAACGTTTATCAAGGACTCACAAATGCTTTTTATTGCGATAATTGCGCAAATTCAAAAGACATTTTTGGATGTATTTCCATGCATCATGCAAAATTTTGCATTTTAAACAAACAATATTCGGAAGAAGAATATAAAAAACTACGAGAGAAAATCGTGAATCACATGCGAAAAACGGGCGAATATGGCGAATTCTTCCCTGCAAGCATTTCTCCTTTTAACGGGGACGGAGGCAATTTTAATTCCATAAAATCAATTTTTATATGACGATAGAAAGAGAACTGCCGAAACACGGAGAGGCAGTGGCAGTTATGGACGGTGAACGCGAAGTTACGATAGGGAGAGTCGTTGCGAGCAATAGAAGTGAAATATCGGTATTTAATGATGCTATGCAAATGAGGGTTGGATATCCGGTTGATAGATTAATAAGAAGCACCTCAAGAGTTGCTTCATGGGTGGTTGAAGATGAGTTCCCGGATTTATTGAGAGAGCTTTTAAGAGTAACTAGAAAACGAAAGAAGGCGGGTAAAAAAGTTAATTAAGGTATAATTAGCTCATGCCAACCTGCAAAAACTGCCAAATCGCATTCGAAATTGCAAAAGAAGACCTCAATTTTTACGCAAAACTTTCTTATGGTCCGGGTTTGGAGGTTCTGCCTCCAACTCTTTGTCCGAATTGCAGACTTCAACGCAGACTGACGTATCGCAACGAGCCGCATCTTTATAAAAATATTTGCGCGCTTTGCAAGAATCCGACAATTTCACTTCATTCGCCGGAATCGGGATATAAAATTTTCTGCCAGGATTGTTGGTGGAGTGATAAGTGGGATCCGCATGTATATGCGCGAGATTTTGATTTTAATAAAACATTTTTTGAGCAATATGCAGAAATGCAAAAGCGTATTCCGCGCATTGGTTTGATGAATAAAGCCGCGGAAAATTCAGAATTTTGCAATTACGCCGGATACAATAAAAATTGCTATCTCGCAGTCGGCGGCTCTTGGTACAGCGAAGATTGCTATTATGGCCGTCATTATAACCACTGTAGAAATTGTTGCGACTGCGAATCAATTAAAATGTCAGAGCTTTGTTACGAATCCGTTTGGGGCTCAAATTTATATAATTGCGTGCACTGTTTTGGCTCATACAACAGCGGTTATTGCTATTTTTCCGTAAACCTCCGCGGATGTAACAATTGCATTTTTTGTTCAAATCTTCGCAACAAAACTTATTACATTCATAATAAGCAATCGACAAAAGAAGAATATGAAAAACTCATAAAACAACTTCTCGACCCAAACAATTTTTCCGCAGCGGTAACCAATTATAAGCGTTTCAAATCTCAAGCGATTTATCCGCCTTCATATCAAACAAACTGCGAAAATTGCACCGGCGATTATCTTGAAAATTGCAAAAACGTCCAGCACGGATCAAACATTTTTGATGGCGAAGATTGCAAATATATTGTCCAAGCTGAAGGCATAAAAGACGTTATGGACTGCTCTTCAATCGGTTATGACCACCCGGAACTTTATTACGAAACCATCAATGCCGGCACCGGCGGTTTCAATGGCAAATTCACTTTTAACTCATGGGAATGCACAAATTTAACTTATTGCGATACGGTTATGAACTCGCAAGATTGTTTCGGTTGCGTCAGTATGCACAACAAAAGAAATTGCATTTTGAACAAACAATATTCCGAAGAAGATTATAAAAAGTTACGTGATCGCATAATTTTGCACATGAAAAAGACCGGCGAATACGGCGAATTTTTTCCGATTAACCTCTCACCTTTTGGCTATAACGAGACCTCCGCGCAAGATTATTTTCCATTAACTCGCGAGCAAGCGATTAAAAAAGGTTATAAATGGCACGACGATTCCACGCAAGAAAAATCATTCACTCAATCCCCCGAAAATCTTTGCGAAGAATGCCGCAAACCTTTCCGCCTCACAAGTCATGAGCTTATTTTCTATAAAAAATTGAACATTCCGTCCCCGCGAAAATGCTTTTTCTGCAGGCATCGCGAGCGTTTTTTCACACGCAATCTCCCAAATCTTTTTGATCGCACTTGCGCAAATTGTAACGAAAAAATCCAAACCGCATTCTCTCCCGACCGTCCCGAAAAAATCTACTGCGAAAAATGTTATATGCAAGCCGTTCAATGAAGTCGCAATTATTCCAAAATAGGGCCTTTCAATTATAGATATCCTTCCTGTGTCCGACGTCAAGAACCCAAAGTTCAACAATTTTTGAATCATACTTCTTCAATTCCAAAATCAATCGATAATCACCAATCCTAAGCCTGTGTGTTGCCGGCTCAAAATCAATAAGTTTTCTAAGTATGGAAAAAATGTCTTGATGTTTTTTGAGCTCAAGAAGCTTGCTTAAAATCCTTTCCCGTTCAATTTTTGGCAATTTTTTAAAAACATTCTCCGCGTATTTTGTAAAAACAAATAAAACCATTTTACTATACGGTTAACGCACTTTTTTTGGAATCGGAAGATTTTTGATAACGTTTTTTTAGCACTTCTTTATTTTTTGACATCACGTAATCCTCCATATACTCATTAAAATGTTCATCGCACCCGTCAAAATAAGGAAGCATTACGATTCTTCCCTCTCCGCGATTGGTCACAATATACAAATCTTGGCCTATAGTAGCCGAAATTCCTCCTATATTCTGTTGCACTTTTGTAGTTGGTATAATCTTTACCATATATAAAAACTTATATAATTACACATATAGAATAGCATATATGAAAATTAAAATCAAGGTATTTACAAAATCACGATTTTAGTGATACAATAAACTCCTTAATCAAACATAATATGGGAATAGATATAGACGATGAATCATTACGCGATGACGATTTACGTGATGATGACCCGGATGCGACAGTGGAAGACACGTCTCTGCCGGGGATAGGGGACACAATATTCGTTCTGGTAGGCGACGGGATGAGTCCAGCCGTTGGAGAATACGGATCAATAGACGAAGTTAATGAAAGAGCGGTACACGTTGTGTTAGAAGACGGGGGAGAGGTATGGATTGTTAAAAGCAATGTGGCGAGATTGAGTGCCGAGGCTGAATCAAAATGGTCAGCAGCAGTTTTGGGTTTTTAGGCAATCTATACGCTTGTGCTAAAATTATATCATGACCTTTCTCCAACAATTCGAAGCCTTCCGACTCAAGCATCCGCGCATCGGTTTGCAATGCGTAAATAACACTAACTCCCCTTTCTGCCAATACACAGAGCGCAGTAAAAATTGTTACATGACTTTTGCGAGCTACGAATCACAATTTTGCCTTTATAATCATCGCGTTTTTTATTGCACGGACTGTACGGACTGCACGCTTTGCAACAAATGTGAGCTTTGCTATGAATGTATTGATTGCATCAATTCATATAACTGCAATTATTGTGACCATTGCGAAAATACCAGCGATTCGGATTTTTGCTTTTATTCGGTAAGTCTCAAAAACTGTTTTGGCTGCATAAATTTACGTCAAAGCGAGTACTGTATTTTCAATAAAAAATATTCTCCGGAAGAATATAAAACAAAAGTTGCCGAGCTTCGCAAGCTCACGCCGGCCCAGATTTGCGAAAAAATCGTTCCGGCATTATTAAAATTTCCGCGCATTTTTATGTACGGCAAAAACACAGAAAATAGCTACGGCGACAATCTTCATAATTCCAAAAACGCATACTGGGCTTTTGATTCAAAAAACTTGCACGATTGTCTTTATAATTATCACTGCGACGATTCAAAAAATCTCGCAGACTGCAGCCATCTTGGGTGGTCCGAACTTTGCTATGAAATCATGTCCGGCGGCAATTTAAACAACTGCATGTTCTGTTATGGTTGTTGGCATTCAAACAATTTATCTTATTGCGATTCGGTTTATACAAGCCACGATTGCTTTGGTTGCACGGCCATAAATCACGCCGAATTTTGCATTTTTAATGTTCAATATTCGCCTGAAGAATATGCAAAGCGCGTCGCCGAAATCATTTCGCAAATGAAAGCCGATAACGAATGGGGCAAGTGGTACGAGCCAACATATCCGGAAGTGATAACCTACGGTCTTTAGGGGAGGGACGGAGGTATGGCGATAAAATTTAGCCCTTCCAACCTCCGTCCCTCTCGTGTTAAAATTAGCCCATAACACCTCCGTCCCCATGTCGACCTGCCAAAATTGCTCAACCCAATTCGAAATCACGCCCGAAGACGCCGCTTTTTACGCAAAAGTAAAAATCCCGCACCCGACTTTTTGCCCTTTCTGCCGCGTTCAACGTCGCATGGCATGGCGCAATGATCGCTCATTTTATCTCCGCCAATGTGACCGATCTCACGAAAAATTCGTCTCAATTTATCCTGAAAAAACCAAATTTCCCGTTTATAAACCATCCGAATGGTACAAAGACGATTGGGATCCTCGAAAATTCGGCCAAGATTTCGATTTTAATCGTCCATTTTTCGATCAATTTCAAGATTTAATAAATGAAGTTCCGCGTCTCGGAATCGACATTGTTCACTGCGAAAATTCCGACTACTGCAACTATTGCGGCGATGACAAAGACTGCTATCTCGATCTCGCTGGCGAAGCTAATGAAAACTGTTATTTTTGCCTTTATACAAAGCATTCCAGGTTTTGCACAGATTGTACTTTTGTATACAATTCCGAGCTTTGCCATGAGTGTATAAATTGCTACGATTGTTACAACGACAAATTTTCTATGTACCTCGAAAACTGCAATGACTGCGCTTTTTCCTTTGATTTAAAAGGTTGTTCCGATTGTTTATTTTGCAATAATCTTCGTCACAAAAAATATTATATTTTCAACAAGCCTTATTCAAAAGAAGAGTACATGGCGGAATTTGCAAAAATGAATTTTGGCTCATATTCATCGCTAAAAAACATGATTGCAAAATGGAAAGAAAACATGAAAAAAGCGATTCATCGCGATATGTATATTATGGCTTCCGAGGAATGTGACGGCAACGACATTAAAAATTCCAAAAACTGTCACGACGTTTATAACGTTATTAATTGCTGGGATTCGAAATATCTTTATGACGTGCTCGATGCAAAAGATTGTTACGACCTGAATTACAGTTTATATAAGCCCGAAGTTGCATGTGAGCTTATTAGCACCTTGGCAATGAAATTTTCCGCATTCAATATGGCGAGTCATTATTGTGACAATGTTTTTTACTGTGATCAATGCAATAATTCTTCATTTATGTTTGGTTGCATCGCGATAAATCGTGGCAAGTATTGTATTTTAAATAAGCAGTATTCCGAAGAAGAATATCGCACCATTTTGCCAAAAATTATCGCCCATATGACGACCACCAAAGAATTCGGCGAATTTTTTCCAACGCAAATGTCACTTTGGGGATATAACGAAACCGTCGCGCACGAATATATGCCACTTACAAAAGAGCAAGCTCTCGCAAAAAACTATAAATGGAAGGAGCAAGATAAGCGTGAATATAAGCCGCAAACCGCAGTAATCCCCGACGACATAAAACAAACAACCGATTCAATTATAAAAGATCTTCTCGCATGTGATAAATGCGAAAAGAATTTTCATATAATCAGCCAAGAATTACAGAGATATCGCGCCCTAAATCTTCCGATTCCGCACACGTGTCCCGACTGTCGTCACAGAAACCGCATTTTTATACGAACTTCACGCAGACTCAACTCTCGAACGTGCGCATCTTGTTCATCTCCAATCAAAACCCCATATTCTTCAAATTTTCCAAAGCAAGTTTTGTGCGAAAAGTGCTACATAAAGGCTGTAGTTTAATTCACGTCACCTTTAATTCTCCATTGCGTCAGCCGACCTATTTGATGTAAAATTATCTATCAATATTTCATAACCATTTTTTTATGGCAAAATACACACTAGCTCCCCTTCCGTATTCCTATGACGCGCTCGAGCCTTATATCGACGCGCAAACGATGCAAATTCATCACGATAAGCATCACCAAGCATATCTGGATAAATTCAATACAATGCTTGAAAAATATCCACAAATCACATTCGAAAATCCGGACGATGTTCTCAAAAACATCAAAAATTTACCCGTTGATGAGACCGACAGAGCATCCCTCAAAAACAATGGCGGCGGATTTGTTAATCACAATTTATTTTGGCAGATTATGGGCCCTCAAAAAACCCCGGATGCCAAGCTCATCGAAGAAATAACCAGGGAATTCGGTTCAGTCGATACATTTAAAAAACTTTTCACAGATGTCTCAGTCAAACATTTTGGCTCAGGCTGGACTTGGCTTACTCGTGACGCAAATAATAAGCTCAAGGTTTATTCTCTTCCAAATCAAGATTCCCCGCTTTCGCTCAACGAAACTCCAATTATCACTCTTGACCTTTGGGAACACGCTTATTATTTGAAATATCAAAACAGGCGTCCTGAATATATCGATAATTTTTGGAACGCTCTCAAGTTGATTTAAGCTTGCAATAATCAAGCTTTGCATATAAATTAATTTCTCATATATTAAAGATTAGTTATATGCGTTATTTAGGTTACGGTGAATTAAAGCGTCTCGAGCCGTCAGAGCTTCAAAGAAAATTAAAAAGACTTGAGGCGGAAAGAAAAGGGCGTCATCATCCGGGGAGAGAGCTGCGAATCGCAGTAGAAAGATATAGGAGAGCATTGTTAGAAGTAACGAGAGATGGTCAAAATTCAGCCTTAAGAGAATTGCACGCCGAAAGATGCAGAAATCACGAGCACGATTCGGTAAACCCTGAACACGGGAGAAGAATTGGCGCATGTTTATTGGAAGGCGAAGAAGCTTTCGTTTTTACAATCAATCATCCTGATCCAACACAAAAGCAAACTGTAAAGGTTACGGGAATAGGTGTATGGAAGTACACAGATGTTCACGATAGAGAATTTGATGATCGCGAAGCCGCAATAGAGGCATGCAGAAACTTTTTTAAATTTCACAGGACCGCAGAAGGGCGCATTGATATGGAAAAGGTCGCTTTTGATAAAACGCGAGAGGTTTAATTCCCGCGTTTTATTTGTGTAACTTTCCCCACATAAATTTATTTCACGCCGCCACTAAACTTATACCGGCTGATTTGTTCCGAATGCGGCTTTTAAGTCCGCTTTTGCTTTTTCGAATGCGGCTTGGAATGTTGTTTGAGCTTTTTCTAATGCCGTTCTTTTGGCTTCAGTTAAAGCGGAAACATCTACTCCAACTTTTGGAGCAGCGGCTTTGTCAGCTTCAAATTTATCTTTTGCAGTTTTGATAAGGGTCTGGAAATTTGTTCTTACAATCGCAGAAGCCGTTCCTGCGGCACATTGATCAGCGGCTGTTTTTAAAGCAGCTTCAGTTGATGTTTGATATGCAGTTCGAGCCGCATCAATTGCTGTTCTTCTTGCAGTCGTTGCAGTATCGACAGCCGTTTTAAAAGCGGCGATAGCAGCATCAACAGAAGTTCTTTTTGCGGTTAAAGCCGTTTCGACAACTGTTTTAAAAGTCGTGACAGCCAATTTTTCAGCATCAGTTTTGGCTATTTCTTCATAAAGTTTTTGATATCTATTGGCAACCCTGTTGTCGACTTTTACCTTTCTGTCTTCGCGCCTTTTATCTGCATCTGCACGTCTACCCATACGTTCTTTATCGTTTTCATTTCTTTCTGAAGAAAGCTTTGCCTCTTTTTCAGCGTAATTTTTTTCAAATCTTTCATCTTTTTCAACGAGCCTTACGCAAAAGCTTGAGCCTTTATTGTTTTCACGGCCAAGACCAAGGCCTTTGTTTGCATTAACTTCATCCGCCAATGCAAAAGACGGAACCATCATGTTTGCCACAACAAGAATCGCGATTGGCAATGCAATGAGTTTGTGTTTGTCCATATTATATTTGGTTAAATAATATTTGTTTGATAATTGATTATTGATAATCGATCATTAACTTAATACGGTGACTTGTATTTTTTCTTACAAATTGGTATTTATATTATTGTCATTAACAATCACCATATGAAAAAAATATCGCTTATTTTAGCCATTTTATTGCTATCATTGGCTCTCACGAGTTGTTCACAGCAACAAGTTCCAAAAATCAACGCAGAGGTTGAAATCGCAGACCAATCAATTTCAAACGGCAAAGTAATTATTGATAAAGCTTCTATTCCCGAAAAAGGTTGGGTCGCGGTTCACGAACTTGGCAAAGAGACATTTGCAGGATACGAACCGGGCAAAGTTCTTGGTTGGGCCGCAATCGAGGGCGCAAATGCAAACGTAGAAGTGGCAATCGCACCTTCGTCTAGCCAAAGAATTATAATTGTAATTCATCCTGATAAAGGCCAAATCGGCACTTTTGAATTTCCCGGCGCCGATGCCGAAGTTTACACGGAGAACGATAAAAGAATAATGACGATTTTTAATGTCGTGAAATAAAGATTCGTGTAAATTTTATTTTTGGCGGAAGGGGCGAGGTTCGAACTCGCGACCCAGTAAAACTGGGTTCCGGTTTTCAAGACCGGTGCACTCGACCACTATGCGACCCTTCCACAAGTAGCGAGATTTCCGGTCCGAAGCGTAGTGGAATCGAAACGAATTCCACGAAGCGCAGGACGCCGAGTCAAAAATAAGACCTTAAAGGATTATTTTTGAATGAGGCGAGGAAATCCCTATTGCAAGTAATTGCAGAGCTTATTTTACCCATCAGTCAAAAAAATCGCAAGGTTTGTTTATATATTCAAAATCCAAATGTGATAATTCAAAATTGTCGCAAATCCAACCCAAAATAAATATGGCAGCATTATCAAGCCGGCATGTACGCTGACTTTTTGGAATTGAAAAATTGTAAGTATGATAAAAACAAGTAAAAGGCAAATATCGATAAATGCTAAAAATGGGTCATGCAAGCCAAAAAATAACCCGGACCAAAGCAAGTTAAGAAACAGTTGTATCGCAAAAAGCCACATTCCGGTTTTGACATCTTTTTTCTCGATTCCATGCTTCCAAACCCAATAAAGTGCGATTCCCATTAATACAAATAAAGTCACCCAAACCGGAGAAAAGACCCAGCTTGGTGGGTTAAATGCGGGCTTATGCAATACGGAATACCATCCGCCGACATTTACGTTTGGCATTGTAAACATTGATCCAAGCGCGCCAACAAGCTGCGGGATTAAAAGCGCAATAAAAAGTTTTTTCATTTTAGTGAGGGTTTTATTTTTATATATTGTACAAGCTTTATACGAACGTTGCAACGAGGATGAAGTCAAAAGCTGATTAAAGGTTTTTGTATGCAATTTTTGAAGACAGTCATGAGGCTTTTGCGGGCATGGTTTTTGCATAGCAAAAGAGCAAAAGCCGAATGCTAGCAAGGATTTACACGCTGGGTAAATCAAGCGTGTCTGAGAAAATTGTATACGAAAACTTTAAAATAGGTTTTTGCATCTACCCTCTAGCGTATTCTTAGAATTTTTGATAAATTGATATAAACATTATTTTATGAACTTTCGAATAAATTCTCAAATCGGCAGAGTATTTCCGCAATATAATCTTGGCGTTATTCTACTTAAAGGTATAAAAAATGAGAAAATCGTTTCTGTAAGCCAACAATTGCTACTTGGTGCAATCGCAGAAAAAAAAGCTGTTGCAAAAAATGGCATAGAAAATAACCCAAAAATTGCGATTTGGAGAAAATATTTAAGCGACTTTGGAGCTGATATCACAAAGCACATTCCCCTTTTGGAACGCATTTTTAAATCATTTTCAAAATCAGATGTGATCTTTTATTCAACACTCGAAAATCTTTTAAATTACGCATCTGCAAAATATGAAATGCCTGTTTGGGGAATAGACACAGAAGAGCTTTGCGGAGACTTGGAAATCCTTTTCGCAAGCGGCACAGAACCATTTGTAATAAGAAATTCAGCAAAACTTTTTCACGCAGAACAAGGTGAAGTTGTATATAAAGATCGCGCAGGAGTAATCGCAAGAATGTGGAATACATATGAAAGCGAGCGAACTGCAATAATGCCTTTTTCGAAAAACGTTTGCGTATTTGTTGAAAATGCAGGCGCTCTGGATATGGAAAAATTAAGAATTGCTACAAAAGAAATTGCCGGAGTGATAACGAAATATTGCGGAGGCTCTGCGGAAATTCACATCCTTGGCGATAAAATGTTTGAAATCGATTTAGGCGTTACCGGAAAAACGGGAATCAATGATGCACAATTCACTCAAGATCCAAAACGCGCCGCATTAAAGCAAAAATTTGCACATGGACCAATCAAGCCAACCGCAAGACTTTGGACAATTAAGCATGGTCAAAAAACAGAGCTGACATCGAGAGCAAAAGAAATTCCTGCGCAAGAAGTTACAGTCGAAAAGCCGACAAAATCCGTCCAGCCAAAACCCGAAAAACAAGAAAAACCACAAGCTCAAAAAGAAACTCCTGCCAAAAAAACCAAAGAAGTTAAAAAATCAGGAACACTTTTAATAAAAGATAAATTATTTGAAATAGTAAAAACCGCCGCACAAAAATCATTTTCCGAACTTCCGGAAGTGCCGAATTTCACAATTGAATTCCCGCGAGAAGCGCACTTTGGAGACTATTCTTCAAACATCGCATTAATGCTTTCAAAACCGCTTAAAATAAAGCCAAAAGATGTTTACGATGGACTTATGCGTCATCTTGAAAGGCCTCATTATGTAAGCGAAATTACATTTACAGAGCCGGGTTTTATTAATTTCACTTTGAACAAGTCGTGGATAAAAGACGAGTTTGAAAATGTTATAGCCGGCAAATCTCCATACGGAAAAATAGACAATGGTCAGGGTGAAAATATCGTGGTTGATTTTTCAGCTCCAAACATTGCAAAGCCGCTTGGTGTCCACCATCTTCTTTCAACAATAATTGGGCAAGCAATCGTGAATATTCACAAATTTCTTGGCTATAACGTCATAGGAATAAACTACATTGGCGATTGGGGAACGCAATTCGGAAAACTTATCGTTGCATACAATTTATGGGGAGATAAAAAGAAAGTTGCAGAAGAGCCAATAAGCGAAATGTTGAAATTATACGTGAGATTTCACAACGAAGCCGAAAACGATTCGTCTCTTGAAGACAAGGCCCGTGCCGAATTCAAAAAACTTGAAGAAAAAGATAAGGATAATATGAAAATTTGGGAATGGTTTAAGGAATTGAGCTTAAAAGACATACAAAAAACATATGACGCGCTAACGGGAATTCATTTCGACTATATTCTTGGCGAAAGCTATTATAACGATAAAATGGACGTTGTTCTTGAAGAAGGCAAATCAAAAGGCGTGTTTATAATTGGCGAAGAAGGTTCATATATCGTGAAATATCCAAATGAAGAACTTCCTCCATATCTTGTACAAAAATCAGACGGTACAACTCTTTATTCAACGCGTGATATTGCTTCCATCAAGCACAGAATCGCGACATGGCATCCAACAAAATTGCTTTACGTTGTAGATAAATCGCAGTCACTTCATTTTAAACAATTATTCAGAGCGATTGATCTTTTGGGCTGGGAAAGGCCGGAATGTACGCATGTTGATTTTGGAAGAATGGATTTTAAAGATGAAAAAATGAGCACCCGAAAAGGCAATATAATTCTTTTGGACGAAGTCTTGAAAGAGGCTATTTCAAGAGCAAAAGCAATAATTGAGCAAAAAAATCCCGATCTCAAAGAAAAAGAAAAAGATTTAATTGCAAATATGACCGGAATCGGATCTATAAAATATAACATTTTAAGTCAGAACAGGACGACAGATATAGTTTTTGATTGGGATAAAATGCTTTCATTCGACAGTAATAGCGCTTCATATCTGCAATACACATACACTCGCGCGGCAAGCATAATCAAAAAATATAAAGATGAATTTGGTTCAAAAAAGAAAAAATCTTCAAAGAGTAAAAGTGATGTTGCAAGCCAGGTTTCATTGTTTGATGCAATTGCAGAATCAGAAAACGTGAGTAAATCAGCGCCGGCAGAGCTTATGGATGAAAAAGAGCTTTTGGTTGCACGACTTCTTGTTAAATTTCCGGAGCACGTTGTTTTTGCGGCAAAAGAATATAAGCCAAACATTATTACGAATTATTTATACGATCTTGCGCAGAATTTTAATGCTTTCTATCACACAACTCCGGTTTTGCAGGCTGATAATGAAAATCAAAGAGATTTGCGCGTAAAATTAACTGAATCTGTAGCCAAAATACTCCACACAGGTCTTAGTATTTTAGGAATAGAGTGTCCGGAGAAGATGTAGCATGCAACTTCGTGAAGCAGTAAAGTCAAAAGTTATCTTTGTTATTTTTTTAACTTTACGCAAGTTAAAGTTTGTGTAAAGTTATTGACACAAATATATTTTGAAGTTATCTTGCGGGGGTAAGGGCGGAATATATAAGCACCGAAAACGTCATGGCGATAAAAAATGGTGAAACAATTGTATTCAAAAATCCTTTTTTAAAAAAAAGTATTTCTTTTGCGCACAATGCGCATAAGGATCAGAAGCGTCACTCGGGAGAGGATTATATAAATCATCCAATTGAGGTTGCAAAAATACTTTCAAAATTTAATCGTGATGATGAAGAAATGATTGCTGCGGGCCTGCTTCACGATGTTATAGAAAAGAGCCAGATAAGCCTTGATCAAATAGAAAATGAGTTTGGTGAAAGTATAAAAGATATGGTTGACGGGGTCACAAAGCTTGCAAAGATTCATTATGAAAGCAATCCGGAAATGAGACAGACAGAGGCTTTAAAGAAGATGTTTTTTATTATGTCCAAGGATGTACGCGTAATACTTGTTAAGCTCGCCGATAGGCTCCACAACATGCGTACGATAGAGTTTATGCCAAAAGACGAAAGTAAGCGTAGAGTAGCCACGGAAACGCTTGAAATATATTGTCCAATTGCAAATATATTAGGACTTAGACAGTGGGCTTGGGAGCTTGAAAATTTAAGTTTTAAAGTGCTAAATCCAAGAGATTATGAAGAGATAAAAAATAAATATAAAGATGCTTTAAAGAATCTTTCAGGTCATACTTCACAGCTTAAAAAAGGATTGTCAAAATTTTTTCACAACAAAATTTCATTAAAAATAGCTTCATTTAAAAAGCACGAATATCATATTTATCGCGCTATTAAGCAGAAAAAAAACAATTTTGATCCGGTTAGCGATAGCAGCGCAATCAAGGTAATAACAAACAGTGTCGATAACTGTTATAAAGTTCTTGGCGCGATTCACAGAATATATCCGCCAAAGCCATACGCTGTTAAGGATTATATTGCCGTGCCAAAAATAAATGGCTATAGGGGCTTGCACACAACGGTTTTCGATACAAAAGGTGATTCAATTCATATCCAAATATTGACCGAAGAAATGGATAAATATTCGATGATTATGGATAAGGAGAAGGTCTATAGTGGTAATTTAATAAAAAGCATTATTGCGATTCACGAAAGAACAAATAATCCTTTGGACTTCATAAATCAGCTTAAGCTTGACGTTTTGAGTGATAAAATTTTTGTTTTTTCAGGGCAAGGCGAGATTGTTGATTTACCCGAAAAATCCACATGTGTTGATTTTGCTTATGCGATAAGTGAAGAAGAAGGACATAAGTGTTCAGGAGCCGTCATAAACGGCATAAAAACTCATCCGCTAGCAATATTAAAAAATGGAGATATAGTAAAAATAATTGTGAATAAAAGCCAAAAAGGGCCTCTACTTGATTGGATTGAATTTGTGAAAACAGATAGGGCAAGGCATCACATATCAAACTGGTTTGATTCGGATAAAGAATCCAATATAAAACGCGGAGAAGATAAAATGGACTTACTGTTTCAAAAAATAATAAACACCACTTTTAAAAAAGAAAAAAACCGCATTACAAAGACGATTCAAGATAAATGTTTATATGAAAACATGGAAGATATGTTGAACAAGATTGGTAGTGGAAGAGAAAGGCCTTGCGCGGCACTTTCAAAGCTTTATTCAGATGATGAAATTTCAGATTCCATAGTCAAATCCGATTATCCGCAATCAAAAAGCCACAAAACTGTAAAAATCATCATAGAGGCGGACGATGTGGTGGGTATTTTAAACAAAATTACGCAAATAATGGCCTCCAGAGGCATTAATATAGAAGATGTGCGCACAATGTCGCACAAGACAATAAAAATGATTACAGACGAGTTTATTGTTGACGTTGAAAATGGAAATCAGCTCTGCGAGCTGATTTTTGATTTAGAAAGAATACTTGGCGTTCGCAAAGTCTACAAAGTATAAAATTACTTCTTTTCAGCACAGAAATAATAATAATTCTCTTTTGGTATATCTTCCGAATTAGATTGAACTTTTACATCAATGTCTTTGAACAGCGCAATCATATCTTCCATTTTAATTATAGACTCAAAAGCCAATGGAATTTCATCTCCAATGTGTTCATGCGCATAATCTTTTTTGTAATCCGTGAACCATTCTTCAGCAATGGCTATAAGGCCTTCTTTTCGAACCGTTCTTTCAATTTCAGATGCGACAACGGGCTTGATTGAATCGTGAAGATGATGGAATAAGAATCCGGCCAAAACAATATCGAAAAAGTTCGTTTTAAAAGGCATCGATTCGGCTGATTGTATAATCGCTTTTGACGATTTTAATTTTTTGAATATTTTTGCTTTTAAAGAAACATCAAGAATTGTTTTAGGATAAAAGAAGTCAAGATTTTGAGTGCTATTTATAACTCTTTCGGAAACATCAATAAGATAAACTTGAGCTTTATCCATAAGGCCAAATTTATCAAGTTCTTGCAGAGCGAGCATTGTAGTGAGTGCACCAATGGCAGGACCAACATCCAAAATGCGAATTCTGCTCTTGGATTGAAATTCTGAAAGATGCTGTTGAATGTATTCACGTAAATATTCGGCAATCTTCAAATTTCCTTTGACAGCAAAAAAATCAACAAGCAATTTTTCTTGTATATATCTTTTATGACTACCAAATCTTATTATGGATGATGTTATATAGTCCTCTGATGTTAGTTTTTTGTACATGTGTGTAAATTGATTGACATAATTATGTGGCTTCAAAAAACATTAACTTTTATTATTTTCTCATAACAAAGAGCATAACTCAAATGTTAATGCTTATCTTAGGGTGGAAGTTTAGTGGTTTTAGATAGAATTGTCAATAGATTTTATCAAAAAGTTAACAATTTGATAGGTATTCGAATGATGACTCGAATTCATAAAAAAGCATTGATATTTATTTAAAAGAGTTTTATATTTTACGCGGAAAAGAAAGTATATGGATAATTTTGTATATTTTTTTTGACACAACGGGACGGGAGTGCGTAAGCACGTACGTCCCACATATAAATAAAATATCGCCGCAGGCGACGCCTAATGAAAGCATATGTTTCAAGATCTCATAAAATTCGGCCTAACCGACAAGGAAGCCAAAATCTATCTTGCATTATTGGAGATGGGTCCTTCAACTGTCACTGAAATTTCAAAAAAAGCCAAAATAACGCGAACAAATGGATATCATGTTTTAAATGGCTTGATAACAAAAGGGCTTGTCAGTACATATGAAGAAAAATCAAAAATGGTTTTTATAGCCGAGAATCCGGAAAGAATTGTAAGTATGTTGGAAGAAAATCTTAAAGAAATAGAAACGAATATCCAACGCGCAAAAAAAGTTTTGCCTGAATTTAAAGCAATTCACAGGCATCCAACTGGTAAATTGAAGATTAAATTTTACGAAGGCGTAGAGGGAATTATAAGCGTATACGAAGATACATTAACCGCAAGGTCAGCAATTTTAGGTTATGCATCGGTTGAAAATCAACATTCGTTTATGCCAGGCTATTTTCCGGAATATTATGACAGACGCACGCGCAGAGGAATTCCGGTTAAGGCTATTTTGGCTTACACCGAAGATTCTTTTAGAATCAAAGGTTTGGATAAGGCACATATCAGAACTTCAAAAATAATCCCTGTTAAATATAGAATTTCGCCGGAAATTGATATTTACGATGATAAAGTGACGATAATGTCGCTTAAAGAAAAATTCGGCGCAATCATAGAAAGTCGTGAAGTTGCAGATGCATTTAAGAAGTTGTTTATGCTTGCATATGAAAGATCGTCTGAATATGACGAAAAGATAGGCAAAAAATACGATCCTGAGCTTGAAAAGCAAATGCATAAAGAAGCCGATAGGATGAAAGATATAACAGAAGAAAGCTAGAAAGTCTTAAATTACCCCTCGCTCAATCCGTTCGAGTTAACTAACCTTGACTTGGACGGATTTTTTTGGTAAAATATATAGATAACAGGCCGCTGCGAAAGCAGCACAGGCCCATATAAAATAAAAATAACAAAAACAAATATGAAAAAAATAAAGATTTTCGCATCTTCATTGCTCGTTGCAGTTATGGTGCTCGCTCCATGCGCAGTTGTGATCAAAACGGCGAAAGCTGAGTTGGCTCAAACGCCAGCAGTAGCAACTGTTGTAGGCGACGTAAACACGCTTAAGGCAACTGCCGGAGATTCTTCGGTCAGCCTTGAATGGGAAGCTGCCAAGGGTAACGCTACGGGCTACAAAGTCTATTACGGCACGGTTTCTGTCAAAAACGACAATGAAGCCAAATATACACAATTACTTGACGCCGGCAATACACTCAAATACGTGGTTGTTAATTTGGAAAACGGAAAAACTTATTATTTTGTAGTCACGGCATATGATTCAAAAGGCGTTGAAAGTGATTATTACAGCCCGGAAGTTTTCTCGGTTCCAATGAGCAATCTTTCGGCCGCATTGATCTCTATGCCAAAAGATGAAGGCAACAAAGTGGTCGCTATAGAAACAATGGAGGATTTAAAAATTATTAAAATTGATAAAGTTGAAGCGGTTGATGCGGTTACTGTAAAAGTTACACTCTCAGTCGCAGTTGTTTTGCCTGAAAATGCACAAGACCTATTTACGATTCAAGACAACAAGACACTAGATCTCTTAAAAGTTAATAAAGCTGAATTAGATACAGAAGACACGACTAATAAAACAGTATTGCTCACAACTGATATTCAAATTCCGGAAACAGAATATTTGTTAACACTCGGTGGAGATCTTAAAGGCGCAAGCGAAGAAGTTGTTGTTAGTGGAAAATCAGATGCGCTTTTGTTCAAAGGAACAGATAAGGAGCATGTGGAGAAATTGGTTGCAGAGGCGGACAAGCTTCCGGCAGATCCGGCGGTCGCTGACGTAAAACAGGCAGACGTTGTTGCGGATAAACCAGCCGCAGAGGTTGCTCCGGCAGCACCTGAAGTTGGCACAACAGAAGTTAAATCAGTTAAAGCCGTTGACGAAAAAACAATCAAAATCGTTTTCACTAAAAAAATTGCATTATCAGTTGATCCTGTGACGAATTTTGCAATCGTTCAAAAAGAAAATGCTGAAAAAATACTTGAAATAACGGGCGTAAAGCTTGAAGAGGACAATGTTACAGTCACACTCACGATCAAAGAGCCAGACAATGAAAAAATTCACTCATTTATGGTAAAAGGAATTTTGGATGTTGATGGAAAATTGGTTGATGAAGTTAAAAATACAAAAGAATTTACACCAATTTATAAAGATGTAACTCCACCGGAAGACGCAACGAGCTTCAACGGTGAAAATGTTGAATACAAGGCAAAATTAACATGGGCGGCAAGCTTAAATACTGCCGGCGATTTTAAAGAATATGTTTTGTATAAAAGCAACGATGGCGGAAAAAATTATTCAGTTTTTAAAAAGCTGGATTTAAAAACCGTTACTTTTGAAGTTGCAAAACTTGCTCCGGGCAAAGAATATAATTTCAAACTCACGGCCAAAGATAAAAAAGGCAACGAAAGCGTTGGTGTTTTAACAAAAGTTCTTATTCCTGAATTGCCTGCAACGGGTCCGGCCGGAGTTTATGCCTTAATGATCGCGGCTCTTGGATTTGGAGTTATGAATTATGGTAGAAAGTTCGCAAACGACAAAGCTTAATTCAAGTAAATTTAATAAATTTTCAGAAATTATTTATAAACTGTTTAGAGAAATTTAATGCACATATGAAAAAATTGCTTGCATGAAATATGCGGCAATTTTTATTTTGATTATGATTTTTGTATCGGCATTTTTATTGAACGAACTGCCGGATAACAGGTTGCACATCTATTTTTTGGATGTTGGCCAAGGCGATTGTATTTTGATAAAAAGCCCTGAAAATAAAACGATTTTAATCGATGCCGGACCGGGTTCATCCGCGGTAAAATTGATTGGAAAAACACTAGGTCATTTAAATAGAAAAATAGATTTGATGATTCTTTCACATCCGCACAAAGATCATTTTGAAGGCATGCTGGAAGTCGTAAAACGTTATGAAATAGGCAAAATCCTGCTACCGAACGCAAGTTCCGCAGACCCTTTATATTCGACACTTTTAAACGAAATCAAATCTCGCAAAATTGAAACCGCATTTGTTCCACAAAATTCAGATATAGATTTTGGGGCAGGAGTTTTTATGGATTTTTTATATTCAGACTCGACTATTTCAGATAAGAAATCCGCTAATGAATCATCTGTGATTTTTCGCTTATTATACGGAAAAACGAGCATTATTTTTACAGGTGACGCGCCAATCGAAGAAGAATATTCAGCATTAAAATTGAATAAAGATTTTTCAGCGGATTTAATAAAAATCGGCCATCACGGAAGCAAATATTCAACAAGCGAAGAGTTTTTGTATGAAATAAATTCAATTTATGCCGCAATCCAAAGTGGTGCAAAAAATCGCTTTGGTCATCCGCATAAAGAAGCCTTGGATCGCTTGGAAAAGCGCAATGTTCAAATATTTCGAAATGATTTTTCCGGCACTCTTGAATTTATTTCCGACGGCGAAACGATTTCAATCTCAATTTAAAACTTCAAAAATTTAAACTTAAAAATTATTTGATTATTGTAAGCTAATTGATAATTGATTATTCCCCAGGCTTAGAACTTAGTAATCGTGCAAGTCTTCTCTATATTCGCTCCCAACTTCCTCAGCTTCTCATCCATCTTTTCATATCCGCGATGAAGATACTGAATATTTGAAACTTCAGTAGTGCCGTCCGCACAAAGTCCTGCAAGAATCATTGCAGCGCCGGCTCTGATATCAAGGCTTGAAACAGGGCATCCACGCAATTTTGAAGGACCGATTATTAAAGCCTGATTTGGATTTAAAATCTCAACTTTTGCACCCATTTTTTCAAGCTCCATCAAATAGTTAAGCCTTCCTTCGAAAAGCGTTTCAAAAATCTTGCTAACACCATTTGCTTGCGTTAAAAGCACTCCAAATGGTGCTTGTAAATCAGTTGGAAAGCTTGGATAAGCGGCAGTTCGAAGAATCCTAATCGATTTCAATCTTTTAACGGGAAAAACTTCGACAAAGTTTTTCTGAACATTTAATTTCACGCCCATTTCTTCCAATTTTTGCCACAAAATATCAAGAAAAGACGTATCAATTCCGGTAACTTTCACATGCCCTTTTGTGAGAATGCCGGCAAGAGCAAATGTTCCCGCTTCAAGATAATCTCCACAAATTTCATATTCGGCACCATGTAAGTTTTTCACGCCTTCGATATTCAAAGTTGTCGTTCCAACTCCTGAAATTTTCGCACCCATTTTTTTCAAAAATTTACACAAATCTTGAACGTGCGGTTCAGTTGCCGCAAGCCTTATCTCAGTCTCCCCTTTTGCGCATACGGCCATCATAATCGCATTTTCAGTTGCGGTGACGCTCATCTCCGGAAGAACAACGAGTCCGCCTTTTAATTCTTTTACTTCAATATTTATTCCGGTTTTATCATTCTTAATTTTTCCGCCAAATTTTTCAAAAACAAAAGTATGTGCGTCAATCGAACGTTTTCCAAGAACGCATCCACCGGGAAAGCTCATATCGACTTTTCCTTTTCGTGCAAGCAAAGGTGGGATAACCAAAATCGAAGCTCTCATGTGGCAAACGGCTTCTTTTGGAGGCGTGATGCCTTTAATTTCCGAAGTTTCAATTTCAAGAACATTATTTTCAAAATTAACGCGAGCGCCAAGTTCTTTCAAAATATCAATCATGGAATAAATATCCGCAATTTCCGGAACATTCTTCAAAACGCATTTTTCTTTAGTGAGTATCGTTGCGCACAAAATCGGTAGCGCCGCATTTTTCGATCCGCTGACTCGGACTTCTCCATTGAGTGGAATTCCACCCTTGATGAGATATTTAAACATAATGATTTATTTCCTGCGAAATTATAGTATTTAAGCCAAAAAAAGTCTACCGTCCTCCGTAAGGTTTAATAGTTCCTCTTTCTCCGCGAAAATCGGTAAGGATAGTGTAATTTTTCCAAGCAACTCCATATTTATCAAGAATCTTACGCGCCATATTATGTATTTCGGGACAATAACGTGCGCCGGTTATTAATTTATTCGGATCAGCAATTTGTGTTAAAAATTTAATAGCCGAAAGCTCGCCGGTATCCAAAAGATTTCCCAATAATTCAACGGCGCGTTTCCTTTTTTCAATTGGAGCAGTTGATAAAGCGATTTGAGCCAGTTTATCAGGAGCTCTCGCAAATTCATCAACATCAGCATATTCAGGCTGTGCAGACGCGGCAAGGAGTTTTCTGAATGGAGCGGCAAGAGCATTTAGTCTGGCAAGATAATCAGGGCGCGAGGCATTAGAGCGGCCATCACCACCTTTATCACCATCATTGCCAGCATCACAACCTAATTTATCTCTTTCACTCATAGAAAATCCATTCTATCAGGAATCGCCAATTTGTAAAGCTTTATTTTTTCATCATCTTCGCAGCCTTCCAGCCCAATTCAAAAGCCATTTTCATAGCTTTATAAATTTCATCACTGCGGATTTGAATTGCGATTTTTTCTTCCCATGAAACAAAAATGACTTTTCCATCATAAATATTTATTTCAGGAGAAATATCTAGCATATTTTTTGGGACAATAACGCTTTCACGAAGCTCTTCCTTATCTTTTTTAACACGTTCGCGCGCTCCTTTTGAATCAGGAAAAATTGCACGAATAAATATTTTTTTCGCCGCACGCCTTTTAAAATATTTTGGAAAATAATCTTTAAGTCCGCTCCCGTACATAGTTTCAAGGCATGCGTAAGCCAAAATATCAGTACGCGATGTAAGAGTGTCTTCATAAACTTTTTCAAGGCCTTCGGTCCCATCATAGAAAGTTATTTGAGGCCTATTGCCGCGTTGCGTATTTGGCACAAGTTCATCGCCAAAATTTTTAAGAATATCAATTTGATGTTCATATTGGTCATTGAACGTTGTGCGCTCTTTTTTAAGATGGAAGACAATATTTTCAACCTTTTCAACGCCATAATAATGAGCATTTGCATGTTGTGTGCGTATTAAAAATCCTCTCTTCGTGAGTCTATCCAAAATATCACGCACCGTGTTTCTTGGTAGTTCGGTCAAACGCGCTATTTGCGATGCCGGCTGTATGCCGAATTCAAGCAGTTTTTCAAAGATTTTGATTTCTTTATCGCTAAAATCAAATGCTGAAAGAATTTTTGAAATCATAAGTCTATTATTTATATTTTTAAAACTAACTTTATTATATAACGACGGGTTCAGTCCGTCGACATAAAAATTACGAGAGATTTCCGTCATTCAGTATAAAGCTTACATACGAGATTTTAAGTATATAAATATAATGTAAAATTTACACTTGGAGAGCAGCTAAAAGATGTACATCGTTAGGCCGTCAAGTACAATATTAGCAACCTCTGTATTGCATTGCTTCAGCAAGATGAGAATAATTAATTTTGTCGGAATTTTGAAGGTCAGCAATTGTTCTGCTGACTTTTATGATTTTGTGATATGTCCGCATCGAGATATTTAATTTTGAAGTGGCGGACTTTAAAAAATCTCGACATTCTTTATCGAGTTCGCAAAATTTTTCAAGATAACTCACGGAAATATTTTTATTAAGCATTGATTTCCCAAAACGTGCTTTTTGCTTTTCACGAGCCGTTTTTATGGAGTCATAGATTTCAGAAAAATCACTTTTCGTGGCAGATTTTTTTGCAGATTTTGCGGCCGGATTTTGCGCTTTTTTCATGTTTACGATCAAATCCATTCTATCCAAAAACGGTCCGGAAATCTTATTTTTATAAGTTTTAATTTGCGTATCAGTGCAAATGCAAACACGTTTTTCATCTCCAAGGTATCCACAAGAACAAGGATTCATCGCGCCAATAAAAATAAAATCCGACGGATAGCTCGTTTTATATTTCGTACGACTGATCGTAATATGGCCTGATTCAAGCGGTTGACGGAGATTTTCAATAACGCTTTGCGGAAAAAGAGTCAATTCATCAAAAAACAAAACGCCTCTGTGCGCGAGTGAGATTTCTCCCGGCATAATATTTTGACCACCACCAAGAATGCTTATCGGCGAAGCCGTATGATGTATCTCGCGGAATGGTCGTTTTTTCATTATAAACTCCCCTTTTTTAAGCATTCCGGCCACGGAATAGATTTTCGTGACATCAATCGATTCATCGAAATCCATTTCCGGCAAAATAGATTTAACCGCATTAGCAAGCATTGTTTTACCACATCCGGGCGGTCCGATCATTAGCAAATTATGTCCGCCGGCAATTGAAATTTGAAGGGCTCTTTTTGCAAAGTCCTGTCCGTGAATATATTGAAAGTCATTGGAATTATTTTCTGCGCGATCCGGCCAAGGCATTGATTCAAGCTCGCCGGTTTCAGCAAATCCATGGCTGTTATTTTTTCCGGTTTTAAAATATTCCACAATTTGTTTTAAAGAATTTACCGGCACAATTTCAATGTCAGATATAAGGCTTGCTTCTGCGAAATTTTCATATGGTAAATATATTTTTTTATATCCGTTTCGTTTTACAAATTCCGTAATCGCAAGTGCACCATCAATTTTTTTAACATCACCGTTCAAGGCCAGCTCACCAATAAAAATTCCCTCTTTGAAAGTATTTTTTAAATTTGAATGCAGTCTTATTTGTCCGCTTGCAAAAAGAATTCCAATGGCAATTGGAAGATCAAAAATTGATCCTTTTTTGCGCAAATCAGCAGGCGCCAAATTTACAGTTTTTCTGTTTTGCGGAAATTCAAAATTACTATTTCTTATTGCCGACCTAACGCGTTCACGCGCTTCCTGCACCGAAGCGTCGCCAAGCCCAACAATCGAAAAAACCGGCATACCATTCGCAATATCAACCTCAACATCAACTGGATAAGAATCAATTCCGAAATTGCACGCACTAAAAACTTTTGCAAGCATAAAAATTGGATTTAAAAAATAATCGCACAAATTTTATCAGAGCGAGATTAAATATTTATAAACAGTTTCTAAATTTTTTATAACATTTCGATGACACGATTTTCGGTCAAGGAAAAAGCTTGGCGGGAGGAATTTTAAGGCGCGATTTTTAGTTAAGGGATAAGTTTGTGGGGATATTTTCGAAGACAGTCGTGAGGTTTGCACGGGCACGGTTTTTGCGAAGCAAAAGAGTGCAAACCGAACGCTAGCGAAGATTTACACGCCGGGTAAATCAAGCGTGTCTGAGAAAATAGAACTACAAGCTTATCTAACCGTAAAATCGAGATTATAAATATTTTTATCAACGAGCAGCATTGCGCGTCTCAAATCATTCATTTCAACAAAATCCATCCTTGAAGGGAATTTCGTCATTGTCGTTATATCGCGTATAACGTTAGAATTCGAGGTCTCCGGGAAATATTCCGCAACACGCGTAAAAACCTTATTGCTAGCCGAATCTTGACCACCTGACTCGATTGATTTTATTGCATCTTCATAATTTAAAACAGCATTTTCAGAGCTTGCAGGATAGGCTAAAATTATCGAATTCTTTGAAGTCCAATAAGCAAAATCTATTCGCAAGTTCTTAAGATCAATTAGTTTTTTTGTGCGAGTTTCCGTGTTCACGACAAAAGACTTCAAGTCCGCTGTTTCAACTAATAGAAGCCTTCCATCGTTCGACGGTTTTATACCGTAAATTTCTGCATTAAAATCTGCGACATTTTCTTTTGCCTTAGCCGCAAGATCAATTTTATAAATCGATGTTTCATCAGTAGCAAAAACAAATTTTCCGTCTTCAGAAAAGCTCAAATAATCCGCAGATATTGGTTTTGTAAAATAAGTTACAACAACCGGATTTGAGCGACCATTGCCTTTTGGATCAATGCCAAAGCTTTTTAAAGCTTGGTTTTTGCCGCTATTGTCGAAAAATACAACGATTGATTCCACAGGGCTTATTGCGGCTTTCGTAAAGTCAGAAAGGATGCCGCTTATATCAACGGGTTTTTTAAAACTAGATGCCAAAAAATAAACATTTTTTTCGCCAAAAACAATAGCGGCCATTTGAAAAAGATTATTGTGTTTTTGAAAAATAACACTCTTTTTGGTGCCGGTTATGTCTTTTATAAGCTGAAAAATAACATCATAGTTTTTTTGCAAATCCGCATCATAGGCAAACTCCAATGGCAAAACAAAATTCAATAATTTTTGATATTTATCGTTGATAGGCGTGCCTTCTGAAAAAGAAATTTTCTTTTTAAATTTCGCACCAATGACAAGTTTTTCGGATCGTTTTACATCAACAGTTTGTTCGATATCTTCATAGTCAACTTTCTGAATTTTTACGGAATATTGACCGGGTGCAACATTTTTCTCACATACATCGGAACTACACGTCAGTGATTCGCCATTAATTTGCACGCCAAATGGAATTTCGCCTTGAAAAGCCAAAATTCCGACATTTATATAATTTTTCCATGCATAATTTCCTACAAGTAAAAAACCAATAATCAAAATTACAATTGATATTTTTTTGTTTAAAGGCATACGTTTTTAAAATGAGTTAATCTTTTTAACATATTATACTCGTTTAGTTTTATTGATACGATATCAATTTGAAATGCATTTTTAAGGCCATTTTCTCGCATAAACGCGATTCCGGTTCCAAAAATTTTCCGAATTTTATTTTTTAAAATCGAATCTTCGGGTTCCCCAAAAATATTATTTTTTCGCGTTTTTACTTCAATAAAAATAATTTTTCCACGAAATTCAGCAATTAAATCGATTTCACCAAAGCGTTTTCTGAAATTCTTTCGCAAAACCTTATATCCGCGTGAAATAAGATATTTTTCCGCGATGTCTTCTCCTATTTTGCAGGTCAGTAAGCGGTTCTCTGTTGACATGCCGCAAATTATACTTGAAACACATTAAATAAGTTTGAATTTTTCATGAACTTATGCAAAACTAAATTCCCATGGCTAATCCATCAGCAAAAATACCACCATATTCACTCGATGCCGAAAAGGCTACTTTAGGCGCGCTTATGATAGATAAGGATGCAATCATCAAGGTTGCGGACTTCTTAAAGGCTGAAGACTTTTATCATGAGGCTCATGCAACGATTTACTCCACAATCAACGAGCTTTTTAACAAGCGCATGCCGGTTGATTTGGTTACAATCACAAATCATCTTGAAGATCGAAATTTACTCAGTGTAATTGGCGGAGTTTCTTATTTGGCAGATCTAACGGCCGATACTTATACGGCTTCACACATTGTCGAATATGCAATTATTGTTAAAGAAAAATCAACTTTAAGAAGGCTGATTAAGGCCGGAGATATAATTATGGGCCTTGGCTATAACGAAACCGGCAATCTTCCGGAAATTCTTGAAGAAGCTGAAAAATCGCTTTTTGAAGTTTCACAGACATTCGTAAAAGACAGATTTATTCACGTTAAAGATATCCTTGCGCAGACTTATGAAAAAATCTCAAATCTTCACGATCCTGAGGCAAAAGAAAAATATCGCGGTGCACTCACCGGTTTTCGCGATCTTGATAATCTTCTTAACGGCATGCAGCCAAGCGATCTTGTTATTCTTGCGGCTCGTCCCAGCATGGGAAAAACATCTTTCGCAATTAACATTGCTCAAAATCTTGCAAAACAAGGCAAATCAGTTGGCGTTGTTTCTCTTGAAATGTCCAAAGAACAGCTTGTTGAAAGAATGTTTTGTGGACTTCTTAATGTTGATTCGTGGAAGGTTCGCAGTGGCAAGCTGACAGAAGAAGATTTCGCCCGCATTGGTACGGTTATGGACGAATTAAACGATCTTCCAATTTATATTGATGATTCATCCGGAAGCTCCATAAATGAGCTTCGCTCAAAGATTCGCAGACTTCAAATGGAACATGGCTTGGACTTCCTTGTTATCGACTATTTGCAAATGATGAGCATGAATTCGCTTACAAATTCAGGGAATCGTGTTCAAGAAATTTCAGAAATCACACGTGCGCTCAAAAATCTTGCTCGTGAACTTCGCATTCCAATCATGGCTTTGTCTCAGCTATCACGTGCTGTTGAGCTTCGTCCTCAAAAAATTCCTCAACTTTCCGATCTTCGTGATTCCGGTTCCATTGAACAGGATGCCGATATTGTAATCATGATTTATCGCGAAGATTATTACGAAGAAGATACGGAACGCAAAGGCATTGCCGATATTTACATTCGAAAACACAGAAGCGGCCCAATCGGCCGTGTTGAGCTTATGTTCAAGAAAGAACAAATGAAATTCCTCACAATCGAAAAGCAGAGAAAAGCTGATGAGTATTCGTTTGCGGAGTAGGCCGGGAGTGAAGCGTACGGCCAAATGGTTTGGATTTTGTCATTTTTAGCTTATAATGGCTTCAGTATTTTTAAGATTATTTATATGGCAGAAAACACAACTTCACAAGAATTTTCGGATCGTTTGAAAAAGCTCGAAGACATCAGGAAACAAGGCGTAAATCCTTATCCTGAAAGATATGAAAGAACGCATAAAGCCGTGGACGCTCTTAAATTGGGTAAAAAAGGCTTGCGCGCAATGGATGAGGTAATCGCTCAAAATAAAAACGATATTAAACTTTGCGGACGACTAGTCGCATTTCGTTCACACGGGAAGATCAGTTTTGGCAATCTGCAAGACGTTTCCGGACAGATCCAAATCTGCATAGCACAAAACGTAATTGGCGATGAAAATTATGATTTTTTCTCTAAAAAAATTGATATCGCGGATTTTATTGGCGTTTCCGGTGAACTATTTTTAACTCGTACAAATCAAATTACACTCATGGTTAAAGAGTTTATTCTTCTTGGAAAAACTCTTCGACCGCTTCCGGAAAAATGGCACGGGCTTCAGGATACTGAAATAAAATATCGCTATCGATATCTTGATACTGTTATGGATCGTAGTGCAATGGATCGCTTTCTTATGCGCACAAAATTGATTTCACTCATTCGTGAATATATGAATGATCGCGAATTTGTTGAAGTTGAAACTCCTGTTCTTTCCGCTAAGGCTTCAGGCGCAATCGCAAAACCATTCAAAACTCATCATAATGCTTTTGATAAAGATTTCTTTTTAAGAATCGCGCCGGAAACATATTTAAAACGCCTTATTGTTGGCGGTTTTGAGCGCGTTTATGAATTTGCAAGATGCTTTAGAAACGAAGGAATTGATCCGTCGCATCATCAAGAATTCACGATGCTGGAATATTACGCGGCTTATTTCAACTATGAGGACAACATGAAGTTTACGGAAAATCTTTTCGAGCATTTTATTAAAAAACTTTTTGGAACTTTAAAGTTAAATATTTATGGCACGGACATTGATTTTACGCCTCCATGGCCAAGAAAAACTATGCGAGAATTGATCATTGAACACGCCGGAATTGATATTGAAGAATTCCATTCCGCGGAAAAACTTCGTAAAGCAATTACTGATAAAAAAATCAAAATTGATGGCGATATAAAAACTCTTGGTTACGGAAACATGGTTGATGCATTATACAAAAAAACGGCTCGCCAAAAGCTTATTCAGCCGATTTTTGTTACAAGTCATCCGATCGAGCTCTCCCCTCTTGCGCGTCAAAATGACGCAAAGCCACACACGACAGATAGATTTCAATTGGTCGTTAACACGTGGGAAGTTGTGAACGCTTATTCAGAGCTTGTGGATCCGGTTGATCAGCGCGCACGCCTTACAGAGCAAGCAAGTTTAAAATCAAAAGGTGACGTTGAAGCCATGGAAATGGATGAAGATTATTTGCTCGCAATGGAACACGGCATGCCGCCGATTTCGGGTTGGGGAATGGGAATTGATCGCATTTTCGCGCTTTTGACCAGTCAAGAAAATCTCAAGGACGTCATTCTCTTTCCGTTAATGCGTCCGGAAGAAACCAATGAATAATATATTTAAAAAAACCGTTTCAGGGCTTTATACAGGGCTTTTCCTGATCTCGCCGTTATGCTTTATTCTTGGCATGATTCAAACGAATTTTCAGAAACTTTTGCCATATCAAGAATTTTTTCACGGCAAACAATTTTTCGATTTTTATACAATTTCAGACATACTTTTAATCGCGATTTTTACATTATTTTTATTTGGCTTTTTTACGGGCGCACTTGAGCTTCAAAAACGACCTTTAAAATTTTGGCTTGGCGCAGGGATATTTTTGATATTTGTCGCCGGAGCTATTCAAATTCTTTTTCAAAAAACGTATGATCCGATTCTTTCCTCGCCGATCGAATATTTTCGCAGTATGTTTATTTTTCCGATTTTTTACGCACTTCTTGTTTATAAAACTCTCAGCGATAAGGTTTTAAAGTGGCTTATGTATGCCTATATTTCAACTATTTCATTATTTTGCGTTTTCGCATTGACGCAATATTTCTTTAATATATTTCCGGGCGTTCAATACGATTTTACGCAACGCCTCGTCTGGCCATACATCGATTTTCTAACCTTAAAATGGCAGAGCGCAAACTGGGTTACATTTCTTATTGCACCGGCATTTGTGATTTCGTTTATTAAACTTTTTAATTTAACCCGCGATTCAATTCGCGTAAACAAATCCAAATTTGGCATTAAATCATTTGTCATTCATTTGGATTTTAGATTTTGGATTTTGTTATTCCCGATTATTCTAATCGGACTCGTTCTCTATTTCGCGCAGTCGTATGGTTCATACATGGGAATCGCGCTTGCAATAGCGCTTTTTCTCTTCCGTTCGCTAAAGTTAAAGCATTTTTTAATTGCATTTTTGGTGCTCGCGGTTATTGGTAGCGGTGTATTTTTGTTTCAACGAAATTCCGCAAAATATAAAATTTGGACAGGCGAAAAATATAGATATGCGACATCGGTTCAAGATAGAAAAGATATATATAAAATGAATTTATACATGCTTGAAAATAATCCGGTTTTGGGAGTTGGATTAAATCAATATCAAAGCTATTTTGCGCTTAATAAAGACATTTTAGGGCATGAATATAATGAATTAAACATTCCACCGCACGCGCACAATTTTTTCTTAAGCATGTGGCTCGCGCTCGGAATAATCGGACTTATCGGCATTCTACTCATAATTTTTGCCGCATTTTTTCATGCAAGATTTAACCCATTAAATCCCGCGATTTTCGCATTTGTCGCAATTATAATTCATGGTATAGTTGATTCATATTATTGGAAGCCGGAAATCGCATATACAGTTTGGTTGATAATAATTTTTTCTTATTTATATAAACAAAAATGGACAAAATCGCAGTATTAGACTTTGGTGGACAGTACGCGCATTTGATCGCAAATCGCATCAGAAGGATCGGCGTTTATAGCGATTTATTTGATGGTGAAATTGATGCAGAAAAATTGCGCGAATATAAAGGGATTATCCTTTCCGGTGGCCCACAAAGCATCCACGCGGAAGGAAGTTTGCAGTGTGATCCAAAAGTTTTTGATTTAAGAGGGGCTGGCAGCGATTTAATCCCAATTCTCGGGCTTTGTTATGGGCATCAGATAATTGGGCATGTTCTTGGTGGAAAGGTTGAGCCAGGACGCATTAGCGAATATGGAAAAGCAAACGTAAATATCTCAAATAAAACAGGAATTTTTGAAGGTTTTTGCGATGAAGGGAAGGATGCTCAAGATGTTTGGATGAGCCATTTTGATCAGGTTACAAAACCTCCGCCAGGTTTTGAAGTAACCGCTCACACGAGCGATTGTATAATTGCCGCAATGCAAGATGTTAAGAGGAGGATATTTGGGATTCAATTTCATCCGGAAGTTACGCATACAAAAAACGGCATGAAAATTCTTAGAAATTTTGTAGAAATAACCGGCGCAAAGCATGAATGGAGCATTGATAAATTCATTGAAAGTGAAATTGCGGCTATTTCAGAAAAAGTTGGAAATAAAAAAGTTTTTATGATGGTTTCCGGTGGAGTCGATTCCACAGTTGCGTTTACTCTTCTTGAAAGAGCGCTTGGGAATGAGCGCGTTTATGGACTTTTTGTTGATACCGGGTTTTTGCGAAAGGGCGAAAGAGAGCAAGTTGAAGGCATATTCAAAGCTATCGGTGCGACAAATGTAAGAATTGAAGATGCATCAGGTGAATATTTTGAAGCATTAAAAGGAGTTTATGATCCTGAAAAAAAGCGTGAAATAATTGGCGCAAAATTCCTTGAAGTCCAAAGACGAGTTTTCTCGGAAATGGGATTAAATACAAATGAATGGATGCTTGGCCAAGGTACGATTTATCCGGATACAATTGAAACCGGCGGCACAAAACACGCAGACAAAATCAAAACTCATCACAATAGAATTCCTGAAATTCAAAAAATGATCGAACAAGGGCTTGTGATTGAGCCGATTTCTCAGCTTTATAAAGATGAAGTACGTGAAGTTGGTGAAAAGCTCGGCTTGTCTGCGGATTTGGTTTGGAGACATCCGTTTCCGGGTCCTGGGCTTGCGGTGAGATGTTTGTGCGTAGAAGAAGAGAGGTATCCGGACAAGGGAGTCGCAGAAAAAATACAAAATGGCAAAGTTTTGCCGATTAAAAGTGTTGGCGTTCAAGGCGACGTAAGAAGTTACAGAAATCCGGTAGTGCTCTTTAATCAGCCAAAAGATTTCACTGCGCTTGGCGAACTTTCAACGCGAATTACAAATACAGTTCCGAAAATAAATCGAGCGTTATTGCTTCTTCATCCGGAAAAAATTGATTCAATTACTATTCAAAAATCACACCTCACACCTTCCCGCATTTCTATTCTTCAGGATGTCGATGAGGTGGTCATGAATTTTATAAAAGAAAAGAAAATTGACAGAGAAATCTGGCAATTTCCAACGGTTTTACTTCCACTTTCAATAAACGGCGTACCCGGCGAAACAGTCGTCTTAAGGCCTGTAGAAAGCGAAGAAGCCATGACTGCGAATTTTTATAAAATGGATTTTGCGCTATTAGACGAGCTTGTGGAAAGATTAAAATTGGTTAAAGGAGTCAGCGCGGTTTTGTACGACATCACAAATAAACCGCCGGCAACGATTGAGTGGGAGTAAAAATCTAACTCATCATCAATGGAAAGACTGCCAGACGAATTTGATGCAATACCGAAAGGAGTTTTTGATACAATTCCGGTTGTTAGTTTAATGGGATCTAGAAGATCTCATGCCTTTACAAGGTTATCGGGCGATTGTGTAAAGGCTTTTATAGTTAATAGGGTTGCCGGTGGTGCATTTCAAGTTTTTGTCGCAAACGTCGATCATAAAGGAGAAGTTGTAGCCAGTGACACGGCAAAATTGCCGTCACACGCACGTCTAAAGCATTTATGCGAAGTAACGGCAGAATTGCCTACCGCCATATCTTTGCGCGTGGCAAGAGTTATAGGATGGGAGTGAAAATCCGCTTGCAAAAACACATTAGGAGTTTTAGTATTACCCCCTATTTATTAACAAATAATTTTATGTCAGAAGCGACCAGTTTTAAAAACATTGACGACGTAACGTGTGCCAGAGAAATGCCACTTGCTGATTTATTGGGCGATAAAGAGGAAATGAGCTATGTGCTGGGAGAAGATGAGGCGGGGATTAAAATTGAAGTTGGAATACGCAGGCTTAAAATAAGTGACGATGATGTTAGGTTTTCAGTAAGCGTAAAATGCAAAGATCCGGGAGCGGAACAATATGAAGCATTGCCTAAGGATGCAAGCATTCAAACATTAATTAATTGGGCTAAATCATTTGTAGATGGAAACGAAGGAATTAAGGATAAAGTTCATTTCTTTACAAGCAAAACAGCGGCAAGCGCTGAAGCCGCCGTGAAACCAGTCAAAGAAGCAGGGGCTCCAGCAGGAACTCCTGCAGGAACATTAGATAATAATGTTGAGCTTGCAGACGGAATACAATTATCAACGCTTGCTAAAAGAAAGCTTCACAGACTAGATTTGTCTGAGGAATATGTGATGTTCTACTTAATCGATGGGATCGTTGATTGTGAGCGGTTTGACGGCAGAGGGGCACCTGTAAAAACTGGTAAATTTCATGTGCGGTATGCTTATGACGATAATGCGACGATAGCGGATTTAAGAGCAAAATTGGAAGCAGGAGCGGAATCAGGATCTTTAGCGGAAGCTTCATCAGAGGCCTAATCACAGCAAGCTCATAATCGTACCCGCCACAATCGGTATCAAAAGATTGTCATCGATTTTGATTTTCCAAACGCGGATCGGCACCATTTCAATCAGCATGGCAAGTAAAGTTGCGACAATCGCCTGTTGAAAGCTCACAAACTTTATTATTCCCAGCGCAGTTATAAAAAACGCAATAATTGTTCCTTCAATATTTTTACTTTTATCAAAAGGTGAAACGATTTTTCCGCAATATTTTCCGAAAATATTGGTTAGGCTGTCCCCTATTGCAAGCGTTAGAATGGAGGCAATCGCGATATTTTTTGGGAATAGCATATATGCTGCAAAACTTCCGGCAAACATAAATATAAGTCCCCTGCCCGGGAATTTCTTTATGTCGCATTCACGATCAAACATGCAATGAAACGCATGAAAAATCGGAATTTTTACATATTTCAAAAACAGCGAAAATCCTATTCCAAAAGCCAAAATTGCCGTAAATATTTTCCAATCCAAAAAATTATAAAAAACCATTCCCGCAATTAAAAATCCAACAGCAAAGTGCAAAATTTGTCGTCTCACTTCAAGATCTTCTTTTATTTTTTTAACAACAATTCGCGTGAATTTATATTCTTTTTCAAGTGCAATGATATAAAGTCCGACAAAAAGGCCAACGACAGAGCCAAAAACAACATCGCTTAATCTGTGAACGCCCAAATAAAGCCTGCTCAAAGGCACAAGTATAAAAACTATCGCTAAAACGATGCGCAAAAAATTATTTTTCGTAACCATTGGAATAAAAGGCAAAACCGCAATCGCGCCTATTGCATGCATGCTCGGAAATGAATATCCACGAGCCAGAATCAGTCCACGCACATCAAATTCCGGACGAGGAACCTGAAAAATTAATTTCAAAACATATCCAAAAACAAGACCGGAACATAAAGAAATAATTGCCAAAATCAAGATTTCATATCGTTTTTTCAAAACCAAAAACAAAATAATGAGTCCGGCGATTCCAAATATGCCAAGAGCCGTAAAAAATATAACACTTGGCTCAAAAAGCAGTGTTTTAAGCCTTAAAGAGTGAAAAACCTGAGAAGATGCGTTGTCGAAATAAAAACTCGAGAGAACAGCGCATAGAGCGACCGCCAATAAAGTGAGGATTTTTTTCATAATTCAACGTGCTCAACTTTGTTTATTTTCCCCATCAAATGTTCTGCAAAACATCTGAAGGAATCCGGACTATCAGTCACACAAAATTCTCTTTTTTTGCCTTTTTTAAGCAATTTTTCAATTTCCGGATGACGCTTCAAATAATCAACAAGACTTTTTGCCGTTTCCTCCGCCGAAGATACAATTTTCACGCGTTTTCCCATGATTCTTTTAAAATCTTTCATCATCAGCGGATAATGCGTGCATCCCAAAATCAAAGCTTTTACATTGCAGTCTTTTAAGTCTTTCAAGTATTTTTTTAAAATCATAATTGCCTCCGGTTTTTTATACCAATTTTCTTCAATCAAAGGTACAAGAAGCGGGCATGCCGCAGAGCAAATTTTTATATTATGTCCAAGTTTTTCAAACTCTTTATCGTACGCTTTTGAATTGATAGTTCCGCGCGTTCCAACAACTCCGGCTCTATCAAACTTCATTTTTATAACCGCTTCAACAGTCGGTCTGATCACGCCCAAAATTTTCTTATCCTTCACTCCCCTTTCAACCAAATATTTATCTTGCAAATGACGAAGCGCAAACGCGGAAGCTGTGTTACAAGCCACAATAACAAGTTTTGCTCCACGCTTGAACATCCACTCGATTGCCTCTTCCGAAAACTTCATCACAACCTCGCGCGATCTATTTCCATAAGGCACACGCGCCGTATCGCCAAGATACAAATAATCATATTCGGGCAAAACCTTTATTATTTCCTTCATCACGGTCAACCCGCCGACTCCGGAATCAAAAATTCCAATCATGCGACTATTATAAGCCAAAAAGCAAATTATGCGAACTCTAAAATATCAAAAAATCCCCGCCAAGACTGACGAGGATTTTTACAGTAGTACAGAGGGAAACTAAGAACTAAAGCCATTATAAAAGTAAAAACAACAGAGGTCAATTTGTTTATGAATTTGTTAAGTCTCGTTTAGAGAAATTTAATCTCGATATGATTTAATATGCATCGACCGGCAACGAAAGGGCTCAGTGGGTAACCGAGGGAAACTAAGAACTTTCCTCGAAGGGTTCAACTCCCTTTGGGTCCACCATTGCCGGTCACTTTTGATTTTTGGGTTTATATCTTATAATCATTCAGTAATGAAAAAAGCATTAATTATTACCTTCGTTGTAATCGGCATTTTGATCGGCATATTTTTAGCCGCTCATTTGACGACAAACGCGCCGATTGGAAGCCTTTATCCGACTGATTTGTTGGAAGTCAGACAGGATTTGATTAAAGACTATGTCAACGAGCAATCGCTATATCAAGCCAAAATCGCCTCTTTATATAAAGATATTGAAAACGTTCAGAAGCAAAATGAGGACATAATAAATAAGGCAAAATTAAGCGATCTTGAGAATCTTAAGAATAAAATCGGACTTAGTGAAATTTCAGGTAGTGGTATCGAAATAACGCTTGATGATGCAGAAAACGTCTCACGAGATATGACATATTCATCCGACAAAAATTTTGTTAAAGCATCGGATTTGCGCGATATCGTTAATCTTCTTTTTGCAAATCGTGCCGAAGCAGTGGCGATTAATGGCCAAAGAATAATCGCAACAACGCCAATTTCTTCTGCCGGAAATAATATTTTGGTAAATAATATTTATATGGTTCCGCCAATTTCTATAACCGCAATTGTTGATTCGAGGCTTATAGATGCCAGATTACAAGACTCATATACATTAACGGATTTAAAAATACGAATTGCAAATCAAGAAATTCAATTTGTAATTTTAGCAAAACAACTGTTAAGCATCCCGATATATTCGGGTGATTTTAGGATCAAATATATAACCGCTTCTCCATAATGAAAAGAAAAGTAACAATAATCATAATTGGGCTTTTGCTCGGAACGCTGATAGTGGTTCAGGCTCGTTCGTTCAAAAATGTATCCGCAGTTTTTAATCGTGATTCAAGCATTAATATTTTTCGCGAAGTCCAAATATTAAAAACGACTGATAAAAGTTTAAAATCTGAAATCACAAGACTTGAAGAGGTTTTGGAAACAAATAAAGACAGAACATCTGTTTTAAAGGCTATAGAAGCCGAAATTGCAAAGAATAGATTACTTAGTGGCGATAAAAAAATATATGGCCAAGGCATAAAAATCATTGTAGACGGCGAAATTAGCATCTCTTGGACGATTGATCTTGTGAACGAACTTTATGGCAGTGGTGCCGAAGCAATAAGCATAAATGGCATAAGGCTTACCAATCAAACAACCGGTTTTGACAAGCTCCCAAACGGCCAAATGATGGTGAATAGTGTTATTTTGAATAAACCTTATACTTTGAATGCCATTGGAAATTCAGACGTTTTATTCAAAGCCCTCAACCAACCCGCCGGGTTTATTTCCAAATTAAAAGAATTCCAACCGCAGTCTTCATTAACCATCGAAAAGCAAAAATCTGTAGAAATTGAGAAGTTGTAATTTTTAAATCACAAATAATTCTAAAAAGTTCCTGGTTAATTATTGGAAGCATTTTCGGAGATTTTTTGAAGAATTTTTGGAGACCGTTTGAAGGTAGTCGTGAAGACCGAACGGCCAAGGTGTTTGCTATAAGCAAACGAGTTCGGTCGTAACGCTAGCGAAGATGTCATCGGTGGTGGCATCAAGCGTACCTGAAAACGGGATACAAAAATTCTTCCAATTTACAAAAAGGTTTTAAAAATCAATTTGCGGTTTAAAAATACAGAAAAAGGAGCCAAAGAGGCTGTAAAAGTATCAAAGCAACCGCCAAAATCAAATAAATGCGTTTATTAAGGCGTTCAGTCCTGAACTGGGTATAAACCCTAAGTTTATCTTTTTTTTCGTTCTCAAGCTGTTTTTTGAAGTTCTCTCCGCTCGTAAGAAGCAAAGCGGTCTTTTTCCTGTATTCTATGAGCGGAACGCTATATTTTAATTGTGATTCCAACTTCCCTACCCTATAATTTGCCATTTCCAACTGCACTTGTTTCTCGTCAAATTCTTCCAAAAGTTTTTCATATAAATCTTTATAAACATTATTCGCGCTTTCATCCATTATTTTTCCGCGCGATTTTACTGTTCCAGTAAAATTATTGTCATTGTCTATATTGTCGACATCGCTGTCTACTCGATTTTCATTTACAGTATGCCCACTTTCATCAACCACCTTACCAGGTGTTCTTGCACGCTTGTCTACTCGACTGTCTACATTGTCTACATAATTGTCTATAGACAAAACACCCTTGACACGCTGTCTATCTCTAAAATCAATGATTTGATCTTTATTAAGCCAAACTCTGCCATTTATAACCTTGGAAGAAATATGTTTTGACTTAATATATCTGTCTACTGTTCTCATGGTCACTTTGAGCAGTCTGGAAGCGCTTTTGCGGTCAATTGTATATGTAGACATTTTGTATGTTGCCATTGTATAGGTTGTCTATATTCTGTCTATAGACATTTTTGGAGTTGTCTACTCCCTGTCTATAGACATGTCTACATGGAGACTATTACATTTCTACTCTTTTGTCTAGTTTTTAATTATTTTTGAGCCCATCTAACTCTTTGACTTTGATCCCATGGCTAATCATAATTAATAAGATGAAAACAGATGCGATAAAAAATATTAAAAAAGCGATAAAATTTTTGCAGTCGGCAACGATTTTTTTCGTAGTATTTTTATTAATATTTAACTCCAATTTTTTTGCAGTTTTTAAAGCCCAAAGAGCAGAGGCTGCAGGCGAATTAAAAAATTACATGGAGTATAAAGTTGGCGAAGAAAACGGGACAATAATAATTCGCGGAGACTCTTCCAGAGAACAGACGGGGTCAGCGATTGCAAAAGGGGATTTGAATGGAGACATGATTGACGATATTGCAATTGGATCACCATATTTTTCAGATAAGGATAGAAAAAACATTGGACGAGTGAAAGTATTTTTTGGCAAAAAAGGCTTCGACGTATATGCGAGTAACAAGTTTCAAACAAATATAGAAATTCGAGGAGAGTCAGCAAATAACCAACTTGGAGCATCGGTTTCATTTGGCGATTTCAATGGGGATAGTGTTGATGATTTGGCGATTGGGTCTGCAGGAGGGGATGAGGTTTATATGTTTCTTGGAAAGATGAATAAGGAGTTTCCTGAGATGATCGACCTTTCAAAAGATTCTGCAGACATAGCTTTTCGAACAGCGGAATTGAATGAAAATTTCGGATTTGCTCTTGATATGACGGATTTAAACGCAGATGGAATGTCGGACTTGATAATTGGAGCGCCAAGCGCAAGCGAGTCAGGCAAATCCAGGAGTGGTAAAGTTTATGTTGTATTTGGATACAGATATCCGGCATATCAATTTATTTATGACTTCAAGAAGAATCCGCCGGCAATGACTATCTATGGAGAGAAAGGGTTTGATAGATTTGGCGCAAGTATAACGCACGGCGATATAAACGGAGATAAAAGACCGGACATTATAGTTGGCGCATATTTGAGCTCTGCTGGCGTAAGAAAAGAAACCGGTAAAGCTTATATATTTTTTGGGCAAAACCCATCGGACCTTACGATTTATAAACAGTATCCGATAAGAGTATTTAGTCCTGACGTTGTGATTGGAGGCGAGGCGATGCGAAACTGGCTTGGATTTAGTTTATATGCGAATGATATAAATGGAGACGGAATTGACGATATTGCGGCAGGGTCTTTCATGTATCAATCAGAGGATAAAACAGGAAAAGCGCATATATTTTATGGCGATAAAAATTTGACTAGTCGAAATCAAAAATTCACGAACTCTCTGCGGATTTTTGGAGACAATGATGAGTCGGATATTTTTGGTGCGGCGGTGCATATCGATGACTTAAATGGAGACTCAAAGAAAGATTTTATTATAGGTGCGCCGGGTATTAAAAAATTTGGCAAAGATAGCTCTGGTTATGTTTATGTGTACTCAAGTCAGTCGATAAAGAATAAAGAAAAAATTAATATGTCGGAAAAAATGCCGACATTGGTAGTCGAAGGCGAGAATCCAAATGACTGGTTTGGCTCAAGCGTTTTAACTGCGGATTTGAACAAAGACGGATATCCGGATCTTATTGTTGGAGCTCCAAACGCATATAATTTTGGCGGAAAAGAGGGCGCAGTTTATATTATTTTAGGCAAGTCGGGATGGAGCGGAAAATTGAAATACACAAATCCTTTAGCCTCTGATTATGTGACAAGGGCTCAAATTGTATATCAAGCTATGAACAATTTTGATCTGGAAAGGTTTAATAAAACTTTCCTTGATAACTGTAAAAATAATCTTGAGCTTTGCTTTTTTACATTCATGGCAAGGACGAAATTTAAAGGCATAAAACTTGGTCCGGAAATAATTCTTTATCCCGATATACCTGCGTCTCAGCAGTTTTATAAAGAAATAACAGAGATGACTATGCTTGGATTTTTAGATGGATTTGGGGATGATTTTCAAAGCAAATTTAAACCTGACGAAAAAATAACGCGCATACATGCACTTAGAATTTTGCTTAATTCCGCCGGTATGCTTAAATGGAAAGAGCGCGCGGCACTACAGAAGGAGCTCGGAGGCGAAGGCGCTGTTTATGCTCAAACAACGCCATATAAAGATGTTTCCGGTAGAGCTTATTATGCGTGGTGGTATCCAAGATATGTAAATTTTGCATATATAGCGGGAGTTATAAAATCTGAAAATTATTTCAGACCAAATGATCCGATTAAACAATCCGAATTAAGTGAGTGGTTTATGGCAATTAAAGAATTTATTGAAGGAAAATGAAAAAATATCAAAAAATAATATTGGGAGTAGCTCTTATTTTTATAGTTATATTTCCGATTTGGTACGTCGCCGTAGGTCCACAGAAAAACTTACCGGGCAAATCTTTTAACATTGGGGAAAATGCGATTTGGCTTGAACATGAATGGGTTGAAAAACAAAAGTCAGTTGGCGAAATAGGGGATTTGGTAAACAAGTTAGGAGCGCACAGGATAAAGTACGTTTTTGTACACACAGGCCCATTTGAAAGTGACGGGAAGATAACGGGCGAGAGATTCATTCGCGCAAATGAATTTTTGAAAACAGCGCGCGTTTATGGAGATAAGATTAAATATTTAGCATGGGTTGGACAAAGGAGAATTAGGCTGGATATATCGCAGCCGGAGATAAGATTGAATATTGTAAAAACAACAAAGTTTTTAATGGATGAGGTTGGTTTTGATGGGATTCATTTTGACATTGAGCCGGTTTATGAAAATGATTCGGATTTTTTGAGCCTTCTTGAAAGTACAAGGCATAGCATGAATAAGGGCAAAATCTTATCAGTTGCATTGCCGGAGATGATGCCAACACCGGTGAAATATATTTATCAGCTTTGGATGAAAACAGCTTCACCTTTGAGTGAAGATATTTATAATAAAGTTGCGGTATATGCCGATCAGATTGCGGTTATGGCTTATGAAAACGGAATAAAGAGTCCGTGGGTTTATAAATATTTTATAAAAAATGAAACTATTTGGTTAACGCGTGAAATTCCGGATAACAAAAAAATATTAATCGGATTGCCGTCATATGAAAAAGGAACGGATTTAAATGGCGTAAAAAGCTTTTATCCTGAAGTGGAAAATATTGAAAATGGACTAGTCGGAGTTATAAACGGGCTTAATAACTCAAGAAGCAAAGTGAACTCATTTTTGGGAGTCGCGATTTATTTAAATAAGGAGACGAGTGATAAGGAATGGGAGGCGTATGATAGATTGTGGGTGAAATAACAAAAAATATGCTTAAGCTGGATTTTTTTAACAAAACAAAGGAAGGCATTTCATCGAAAATTTTTGAACGCGCGATATTGGCCGCCGAGAAAATTATCGGCGATAAAATAAGTCATGGTACGGGGTTTAAAGACGCTTCAATTGGGCTTATTTTCATAGGCGATGAAGAAATGCACGGAATGAACTTTTCACATAGGAATATGGATAAGCCAACAGATGTTTTATCTTTTAGCTATCTTGAAAAGGCACAATTCCCATATGAGCTTGGGATAGATGAATTTATGGATAGCGTGGGGGAGGTTTTTATTTCAGTTGATACGGCAAAGAGGCAGGCAAAAGAGCAAAAACATAGTTTTGAAGAAGAAATAATTACGCTTTTTATACATGGTTTATTGCATGTTTTTGGATATGACCACGAGCGTAGTTTAGCCGAAGAAAAGTTGACTGAAAAATTAACACTGGAAATTAAAAAAGAATATGATAAAATAAGCCGCGCAGGTAAGTAAATATCGTCGGGGTGTAGCGCAGTTGGCTAGCGCGTCTGCTTTGGGAGCAGAAGGCCCACAGTTCAAGTCTGTGCACCCCGACCACACGCCGTTCGCCTGCAAGGCGAACACAGGCGCGTATAAATAAAACGTCGCCGAAGGCGACACCTTTCTTAAAGTCTTTTTAAAACCGTATGTGCTTTATATCATTTACATATAACTTTGATATAATAAATACATAAGATTGATATAATTCGACACGGAGTATGTCAGAAAAATTTCATTCAGAATTCATTGGAGTGCCTATTTTAAGCGAAAGTGAGCGCGCAGTCGTTGGCGTGGTCGCGGACTTTATCGTAGATCCGAATAATGGCAAAATTGAAGGCATCGCAATGGATAGTGGGTTTAAAAAAGTCATTCCGGCGATTGATATATTAAAGCTGTCTATACCCGTGATGATTTCCGAAATGGATGCGATTAGCGATACGGACGATATAATAAAAATCAAAAACATTCTTTCGGAAAATAAAAAAATTATCGGAAATAAAGTTTTTACAAAATCCGGAATATTTGTTGGAAAGGTTTATGACTATGCAATAAATCTTAGTAATATGTGCATGGTGAAACTGGCCATTGCAAAGTCGTTTTTAGGGCTTTTTCATATAAATGAGATACTTTTACCAAGTTCTGAAATAATTGAGATTACGCCTGAAAAAATCATCATAAATGACATCTTGGAGCGCAAAAAGGCAAAGGCTGTCGCGGTTATAAAAGAAAAAGCTTATTGCCCGGCCGAATAAAAGTCGCGCAAAAATCAAGCGCGCTTAATTAAGCAATAAAAAACCCCGCCCAATTCCTTGAGCGGGGTCAAATTTCGAATTCAATCAACTCATATTATTGAGCTACGCCCATTCCCCCATTGCCAGTACCCGCTTTAAGAACAGTGGATACGATTGCGTATGAAAGGATGACGATGATAAGACCGACAACCGCATACATGATGATTTTTTTCGCACTGTCGACTTTGCCTTGCTCGCCCGCCGCAGTAACGTAAGTGATACCTCCATAGATAACCATGGCAACTGCGATAAGACCCAAGAACCCAAGAACATAGTTGATGATGGTGATCGCAAGGGAGCGAAGATCTCCTGAGCCACCGGTAGAAGCGTCAACTGCGCCAATGTGAGCTTGCTCAACGCCAAATTGCGCCAAGGTAACGGAAACGTTGCCTGCAAGTGCTAAGCCAAGTACCATAAAGATACCGACAAGAACGACTTGTTTGAGAGTTTTTGTCATATTTATAAATTTTTAATTTTAAACTTTCTCAATTATAAGATACGAAGATAAATAATGCAACTATCTTATTGCACTTTATTACACTTTAATTTTATGGCTTGAAGCTTGGCCTTAAGACCTGTCTTTCGAAAAGGTGAAAACCGGTACCGTGAAAGTCCCGTTAGCAATATTCCCAAGAATTTCTTGTTTTGATACTTCGGCAGGGCTTAATACGTAAATTTCGGAAGTTTTACCGTCTTTTCCGGTTACTTTAAATTTAAGGTATGAAGTGTGGTCTACTTCAAAATCTCTCGAGATAAGTTCAAGGGTTCCGGCTGTTATTTTGAAATCGATTTTTCCTGTGGCAACAACCCTTCCGTCGTCGGTGTATTTGAAGTGAACAAGAGCGGTATCGATTTGTTGGAAGCTTGGTACGTTTTCATCTGCTTCAGGAGCAACGGCAGCAGGTTGCACAGGCCGTTCTTCAGGCACTGCTTCAGTAACAGGAGCTGTTTTGCCGGATAAAATTGGAGCAAGTGAGGACGTGTCATTGCCGGTCTTTTCAGCTCCAGCTTTTAACGCATCATCAAGTATCCCAACAGCTTCATGCGTGGCGGCTTTTTCAGATTCACTATCTCTTCCAATACTTCCAAGCCATACTTGAAATTCGCCAATCATTCTATCAGCAGGCTCTATGAACCTTTCAGACATGCCATCTCCCATTGATGATAAAATGCTTTCGGCTTCATCTTGGTGCGTGGCAACAACAGTTGCAAATGTAGCAAGTAAGCTAAAAAGAGCCACCAATCTATATAAGGTTTTATGTGATTTTATAAGAGCCCTATCAAGTTCATCAAGGTCGTTATCGTCATCAGCCGCCGGCACATCAATTTTGAAATCTCTAGTCCCCTGATCGTCGGAATCGGCGGTGGTACCAAACGCTCTTTCGGCGCTTGCGACTTTTTGAAGAGCAGATCTTTTGCTGGCTCCTTCAGGCATAAGTTCAACTAAGAGTTTTGCTTTTGCTATATGGCGTTTAGCAGAGATTCCATTAGAAGCTCTAACGTCTTGCATTACGTCTTTTCGTAGTTCTTCAACGCCTCTTAACAATACTTCACCTTTAGCTTTAGCGATTAAAGTTCTTAATATATCGGCTTGTCCGGGTGTTTCAACGATACTTAATAGCGTTTCAGCTTGCGCAACGAGTCCAATTCTTTCAATAACAGAGATCTTGCTACTTTTAACGGTGGCAGCTAGCAATTTATTTTGAGCAATGTCTTCAGGAAAGAAATTGCTGGCATCGGGATTTTTTAACCATGTCTCGGTAAGATCGGTTCCAGACGCGCTAGTGGTGGTGGCCTTAGAGGCAACAAGTTTTGAAAGACCAAGTAATGCGATTTTTGCAGAATTAAATTCAGTCGCATCAGCACCGGAAAAAACAATATCAGTTTCGCACTTAGCAACGCTTCCAGCATCGTCAATAGGTGAGCCGGCACGTAAAGAGCTATGGTGTACAGATTCAACTTGAATAAATCTTTTAATAGAATCCAGTTGATTATCGGCGTTACCGGACAAGGCTATATTACTAACAAGCTTTATAAGTTGTAATGCTCTATTTCTAAGTTCAGGAGAATCTATATTTTTGGCCGCGATATACGCTTCGTCAAGTTTATCTCCGGTAGAATGTACGGTGTAGAAATCGTCAATAGCATTAGAGATAAGGGTTATGACGGCAACATATTTGGTTCTTTCAAGATCTCTGTCGCTATCGCTCATTTGAGCGCCTTCAAATACGCCGTACGCAAGCATATCGGATTCATTAAAAACTTGATCACTTAAGCCAAGATCTTTAAAATATTCAGGTGCTCTATCGCTCATATTTTTATTGTTTAAATTTAATAAGGATATATTTATAGCAAATACTAATAGGTTTGTCAAGGGCAGTGGCGCAGTTAGCTTTTTCTCATTTCACTGCTTAAAAGTTCAAGCCTTAATAATTCTTTTTCTGAAGCGGCTTTTATTCCGGGGTTAGTTATCATTGAGATGGTTCTTCCGGCACGTGCAATAAGAGGGCAAATTTCTTGTACGTTATTACCATTTTGTATGGCATGTTGCAGGATATGACAAATTTCACCAAACTCACGCATGCAAAGCATGTTGTATATATCATTTAATTCCACATTTACGGAATGACGAACAAGCGGGTCTACAATCTCATCAGCCCTTTTTTGGAGCGCTCTTAATTCACGCACATCATTTTCAAAAACAAAAGGGCGCGTAGGGGCAGGGACGCCTGAGAATGAAAGAGTGGATTTTCCGGGTTTTATTTTATGAGCTTCGTCAATTAATTCTTTGGCGATTTCTAAAGGATCGTTTTCGTATACGCTTAAATAATCATCAATTATTTCACTCATATTTTTAAAATAAGAGCCTATTCTAAACGATTTCTATCTCTTCCACAAGCCTAATTTTAAATTTTTTATAGACTTCACTTTTTGCCAAACTAATTAAAGCGAGCATGTCTTTTGAAGATGCATTACCTTTATTTACGAAAAAGTTTGCATGAATGTTTGAAATTTCAGCATTGCCAAGGCGTTTTCCTTTGAGACCGGTTTTATCAATTAGCTCACCGGCACTTACGGGTTTCCCTTTATATTTTTTGGTCGGATTCATAAAGATACATCCGCAAGAAAGGCCTTTTGGTTGTGATTTTGCTCTTTTTAAAGCCAATTCCTTAATTTGACTAGTCGCAGGAGAAACATCTTTTACGCGCTTTAATTTTAAAATCGCATTTAGTAGAATTAGATTTTTATGTTTTTTCAAAACGCTTTCGCGATAGGAAAATTTAAAATCTTTTTTGCGAAAAGTTATTATTTTATTTTGTGCGGCGTCAAAAATTTTTGCACTTTCAATTTTATCGCCGATCCAACAAGTTTTTATTCCGGCATTTCCACGAATCGCTCCGCCGATTGTGCCCGGAATTCCGCTTAAATCCTCGATTCCAGCAAGTTTGTTTTTTAAAGCCGTGGCAACAACAAGCCCCAAATTCGCACCCGATTCAACATGAATTTTCTCGCCGGAAACTTTGATTTTATTAAAATTCAATTTAACGATGAGCCCATCAAAACCATCATCTGAAAATAAAACATTGCTTCCACCACCAAGTATAAAATATTTTATTTTACTTTTTTTAGCCCAATTTAAAGCTTTTTTAAGCCCCAAAACAGTCTTTGCTTCATAAAAATATTTTGTATTTCCACCAATTTTAAAAGAGCTGAAGTTTTTTAAGGAGATTTTTTTTTGCATATTTAAAAGCATTTTTGACAAACCCGACTCTTTATCCTTGACTTTTTTCATTTTTATCATAAACTATATTCTACAAAATTTAAATCATAAGTAATTATATATGAGATTTGGATCGCTGGAAACACCGGGACAAAGAATGGAAGCTGTAAAAACGGCAATAAGAGAATTAGACCTAAAAAGAGTGCCAAAGGATTTAATTGAAAATCTGGTTAGACTGGGAGACACGCCACATTTTTCTCATAGTCTCGCCGTTGGCGTTGGAGTGAGGCATGTATTAAAAAATACAGGAATTATTACAGCTCCATCAATGGATAGTAAAAGCACTGTAGAGGTGGATAAAAGCGCGATCGCAACAGGTGCGCTTTTGCACGACATTGGCAAATGTGGTCCGCCGGGAATTGAATATGAAGACGGGAAAAATCCATTTGTTATAGTGTATGGACTGGTTTTTAGCAGACCGGAGTTCATGGAAATAGCGGAGACGGATGATCCAAAAGAAGGGAGTCCGTCAAAGATACAATTATCAACGTTTTTAAATCATCTCGTAAGGGAAAAATGCGTAACACGTCCCGAAGCGAGATTGATATTTCAAGAAACACGTAAGGTTATAAATAGGCTAAATCCTGAAGATGTTACGCTCCGAGATTTCTATAACGCACATGTTATTTGGACAAGACAGCATCTGAATAGGCGCGGAATACATCATGATACTTTTCTTGCAGCCGGAGGGCATCACGCGGCAAGAAGATTCAGATTTCCAAATACGGATGATAGACATAGCGATGAACATGCGGTGAGGGCCGGTAAATTAGTTGAAGTCGTGGACAGTATGCAAGCCGTAACAGGCAGAAGAGAGCGAGGTAGAGATTTAATGACATTCGATGAAGGGCTTAAAGGCGTGCAAAGAATGGTTAGGAGAGCATCGGGATTACTTGGAGTTATTCGAATGGAGTATCATGAATTTTTAGACGATGATGGAAGAAGGGATTTGGCGGAAGCACTTGAAGCTAAAAGAAAAGAGTTTGAGCGTGACGGGAAAAAGCCTAAAGGGAATATGAGGCTTGGAAAAGACGAGATTGTCAGAACAGGACTTCTTGAGGAAGCTATGGCGATAGCGAATGATAGTGTGGCAACTGACTAACTAAGTCGCGCTTGCGGGTGTTGACGCAGGCGGTAAGGCATCCGGCGGATTTTGCGTATTTTCAGATTTCACAGGCGATTCGCCATGTGGGAGTATTGGCTTTAAAACGAGTTGCATTGCGGCGAGTCCGGCGGCAAAAATAAAGAATAAAAGCACGCCAAGAATAACAAAGGTTGGGCCGAAATCAACAAGCGTAATAAGCGCGGCTCCGCCAAGTTGAGCAAAAACGTTGCCAAAATCAACAATGGTTTTCAAGGGCCCGGCGCTCACATTTGAGTCGAGACTGTTTGTGTTATGTATTTTTGCATAATGTTCCTGGAATCGTTGTGCGAAAAACCCTTGAACAGCCGGGAACGCCATTGCATAACCAACGCTTATTGCCATGCCTGATAAAAGGACAACGCTGATATCGACTGAAAAGCCGAGCGCAATTATCGCAATAGCGGACAGAGCTGAACCGGCATAAATAAAAAATGGTTTACCGATTTTATCCGCAAGTTTTGAAAAAGGTATCTGGCAAACAAAAAGCGGCGCGGCAATAACGGCGATGATTACGCCAGACCACATTGGGCTCATGTTATTCGCTTCAACAACCTTTTTCATAATGAAAAGAAGCATAAAAGTCGTTACAAACGTATCCCACAAACTAAAGAACATAACCGTTACGCTTGCCCAAACGAGTGGCCACTGAGGCTCCGGTGAAAAAATGCCAAATAAGCTTTTGAAAGAATCTTTCATTCCATCGATCATACTTTCTTTTTTCGCTTCTTGAAGCGGATGAATGTTATTGATGATGATAACGGATTTATTATCGATTTTTTCTTTTAAAGAATGTGCGGAATCCTCAAGTTTATTTAGGCTCGTAATTGCGGTTGATACAAAGAAATCTTTAAGCTTTTCAGCCATTTGAACAGGCGCGAGTTTACCCAAAACCATGTCGCTATCCATTTTATCAAGAGAGGTGTCATATTCAGCCTGATCAAAAAGAACCATGACAAACAAAAGATCAAAAGCAAATGCAAGAAGGACGACAACAAAAGGATTTATAAAAGAAAGAACGCTCAATGCGCTTGCGATAAGTAAGCCAAGAAGAAGGCCAAGTGCGTCGGCGACATTTTTTTGTGAAAGTGATTGCGAATATTCTTCAGGAGAAGAAATATCAAGAATATAGGACATCATCGTTATGTGATAGAAATCATATGCGGCACCATATATAAGAACCGCAAGGAAGCTTATTGCGATTGCTTGATCCGCAAGTATGAATATAAACATTGCGATCATTACGCCAACTATTGAGAATATTAAAAGAATTTTTTGAGGGATAACTTTTTGAAGATATCCGATTGGGACATCCGTTAGCATTGATATGACATTTGTCATAGCCATAAAAATACCAACAAACATAACACTGTAGTGCTCGTTCAAGAAAAGCGTAATGCTGATCGTCGCGGTGCTATAAATCGTCATGTAGATTATGCACGTGAGATAGAAAATCAAATGCTTTCCGGTGCGGATATTTGTCTTTTTAAGTATAAAATTGTACGCGCTCATATTTGAAATATTTTGTTCAATTATATCAAGCCTTGATTATTAAGCAAAATGTGAAATAATATTTCCGCATATCGTACCGTTCCATGGGCAGGTACCAAAGTGGCCAAATGGGGCAGACTGTAAATCTGCTGACTCCGGTCTTCGGGAGTTCAAATCTCTCCCTGCCCACCAAATAGTAGCGAGAAATGCGGTCCGAAGCGGAGTGAACGCGAATTCAGCGTTCACGGAGCGCAGGACGTCGAATGAAAAATTAGTCGACGTCAGGAGACTTATTTTTCAATGAGACGAGCATTTCCCTATTGCACACGCAATAAAAAAGCCACCCAGATAAATTAAGTACGTTTTTATGTCTATCTTCCAAATTCAAGTCCTCGTTTCTTTTCTTGTCGGCGGTATTGTTATCGCGATGCAGACTTTGATTGGCGAGCGTTTGAACGCATACTGGCGCGGGGTTGTTTTGGCTCTGCCAATAACTTGCGCACTTGGCGTATTTTTCACAGGACTTGCAACAACTCCGGCTGACGCGGTTCACGTTGCGACAGTCGTTCCGGCCGCACTAATGTCGGACTTTTTATTTGTCGGAACTTTTGCAGTGCTTTCGTCCTTCGGCTTAGCAGCTGCACTTTTCGGAGGATTTTTAGCGTTTTTCGTATCAGCATTTTTTGTAATCATTTATCCGCCAAGTACATTTTTAATATCTGTTTTATATGGCTTGCCGGGGATAATTATTCCATATTTGGTTATTAGAAAATTGCCACAAGTTGATAAATTCAAGGTTTATCCGATGAACGCAAAGCACATATTTTTGCGCGGACTTTTGGGTGGATCTGTAATCGCGATTATTCTTATTCTTTCAAAAACTTTGGGAAACGTTTGGGGCGGCGTTGCGTCCGCGTTTCCGATTATTTTCACATCAACATTTGTTATTTATTATCTTTTGCAAGGCAAGCAGGTGATCCCATCAGTTGCAAAGTCTTTATTTTTCCCTGGAGCCCTTGTTTATATTTTGCACATGTATATTGCAGTTTTGACTTTTGAAAAATATGGAATTTGGCTTGGAACGTTAATTGCATATATTGGAGTTTTTGTTTTTATAGTGCTTTGGAACATGATTCGAAATAAATTTTTAAAATCGACTTGACTTAGAAAGAAATATCCGTAGAATTAGATTCACATTTGTTCTTTACAATTTAAGAGGCTCCTTCGGGAGCTTCTTTTTGATATATGCGAAAATGCGCGCTAAGCGCGAGCAAAAAATATGTTGTTATAGGCGCGGTTTTAAGCTAAAATCCGAAATGCCACTTGGAAATAGCAAACTCATTCGAATAAACTTATACGGAGAGGTACCCAAGAGGCTGAAGGGGCGGGTTTGCTAAACCTGTAGGGGGGCATTAGTCCCCGCGAGGGTTCAAATCCCTCCCTCTCCGCCAACACGCCGTTTTTACAACGGACTATTTAAGCTTTTCAAAAAACACTCTTTTGATAAATGTGTGTAAATTTGAGCTGTTCGGATACTGCTGTGGCCAAGTAGTTCTTGCAAAATATTGAGTTGCATGCCATTTTCAACAAGATGCGTTGCAAAGCTGTGCCTTAAGGAGTGAAAAGACGCGGGCTTGTCTATTCCGGCACGATATAAAGCGTTTTTAAAAACTTTTTGAATTGATCTGGTGGTGAGTTTCCCACCTCTTTGGCTCAAAAATAAAAAATTGGGCTGGGGCTGTGATTGAGATTGAGATTGCGATTGTGAGCATGACCGTGAAAGCGACCGATCAGCGCGATAATTATCTATAAAATTTCGCAAATCATCAATAATAGCGGACGGGAGAACGGTGATGCGGTCTTTTGCGCCTTTGCCTTGTCGCACATAAATAATTTTTTGATTAAAGTCCAAATCTTGCAGTTTGAGATTTGTGATCTCGCTGACTCGCAGGCCCGAGCCGTAGGCGAGAGATACTACCAATTTATGTTTCAAATTTCTGAGAGTTCCTATAATATCCATAATTTCCGAATGTGATAAAACAACCGGTAATTTTTTATTTCGTCTAGCGAATTTTACGTTTATTGCATACGGTTTATTCAGGATTTCTTTATAAAAGAATTTAATAGCGCTCAGGTAAACATTTAACGTCTTAGGCGAACAATCATGCTCCTTTTTGTACAAAAGAAAATTTTTAATAAAATCATCTTCAGGTTCGCACAGATATAACATTTTTTCTCCACTTTGTGCGTCAATAAACTTAAAATATTCTTTAAGTCCCGTCGCGTATGCCTCCACAGTCCTTTTGCTGTAATTGCGTATTTTCAGTTCACGAGCAGTCCAATCGAGATATCGTTTATATAAACCAATTTCATTAAAAGATTTTTCCATATTTGTATAAGGTTAAATTTAAAGTCAAAAACCCTTGCGCTACGGATTTTACACGCCTATCATTAAATAAATTTAAACAATTCTTAAATAATTCTTAAGTTTTTATTAAATCACAATAAAATCATTTTTAACCACCGTGTTTATGTGAACTTTTCTGCGAAAAATTCGCATAAACACTAGTTGTCCAAAATATTTGTCGGCTTTATAATACGGTTAATATTGGCGCTTTTTACTTCAGATTATGAAAAACAAAACAAAAGCAGTTGTATACACTCTCATCTGTGTCGCACTTTGGGCACTTATCCCAGTTGTTTCAAAATTAGGGCAAGCAAACCTCGATGTTTTCTAGTCAATACCTTTGCATCACTTCTATAGGCGTTTGCATTTGCAAGGCCATGTGTGGTCTTTCATTGTTATAGAAATGAAGATATTCAGGGATTGCTTTTTCATATGCTTCCAATGTCTT